>JACCDO010040119.1_pt1 | contig 11655 bp, 14 predicted proteins | sample 7446101 | NCBI WGS metagenome assembly JACCDO01 (sample SAMN15323440, study PRJNA562643) | freshwater metagenome | isolation source: river surface water | place: USA:Blue River Watershed | collected 2017-08-16
GTTCAAGTTCGGCGCGATTTGGTACAGTTTTCATGGTTTCAGGAACAATCAGCCGACCAGGTTCAGCGTATGTCTGAAATGCGGTGAAACCGTGAGAAGCGAGAAATTTCTCGGCTTCGGCAAAGGTTAGGTGCAAAAGAGGCTGAAACTGAATACTGGACATTGTAAGTATACTTCATACACACTTGCTATAAATTATCTCAATTTTAGCCACTTTCAACTCTGTTCTGAACTAGATAAAAATTGAAACCAGTCAGAAGTTTCAGAATCCATGTGTGGAGTTTCTGGTGTCTTTTCTTTTCAGAATGTCTTTTCCTCGTCGTTCTGCTCGTCTAGCTGCTAAGGCAAATGCTGTGACAAACGCCAATCCAGAAGCACCTCCTCCGTTAGTTCGTTCAATTACAATTATTTCAGAAGATGCAAGAGTAAGGAAGATTTGGCTAGTCTTTGTAGGGAGTCACCAGGAAGAGCAAAGTACAAATAGCCCTCGTAGGTCAGCACGTCTAGCGAACAAAAAGACACCGGTAGCAAAGGACAAGTACGTGGCTCGCCGGTTGTATCAGGAATGGCATGAAAAGCCTATACCGAACGAATACAAACAGTTTTGTGTAGATAAGATTAACGGTGTGCTAGACAAGTTTCATACACTTGTAGGAAAGGTGGAAAGAGCAAGGGAATGTATTGGTTTAGTTCGGTTTCTTCAGGAAAATGCCGTATTCATGGCGGCATATCCCAAATTTGCCGAAGCTGTACTTAAAAAGATGAAATCACTACAGGAAGAGACAATTGAAGATACTTATGTACATGAAACATTTCACAAAGTACTAAAGGAAGTTATCTTTGTGCTTACCGGAAAGTAGAAGGGAAAAAATTGAAGCAAATTTAAAAAGAGAGTAGATGTGCGGGGCGTTTTTTGAGTAGTTTCGCCCTGTTTTCTTTTCTTTTCACCCCTTTTCTTTTCAACCATGGACGAGTGGACTTACGTTATTTCCAAAAAACAACTCAGGCGGGAGAAACTCCTAGAGCGTGAGGAAGAGGAGGAACGCAAGAAAAGGGATGAGGCTCATGACAAGTTGGTACGGGAGCAGATTGCTCAAGAGGAGCGGTTTGAGGCGTATGCCAAGATTCCGATGTCAGAGGGACCCTATGTGGATGAGAAGGGATTGCCTTTGCCTTTTGCAGAAGCACCTGTGGTCCTAAAGAACAGCAAATCTCCTTTGCTATCCGAGGAACTAGGTACAACTGACTCCAAACAGATTTCCTTATCCGATTCCACCTTTAGCAAGGAACTGAAGACATTCCTGGCATCCTATCCAGTTCCCATCTACCACTTGTCTTTTGACTACTACCATGACATGGGGTATGATCGCAAGGGTCGCCGTTGCCCCATCAGTTGCGTTTCCAGAATGTACATCTGGACATTCCACAACAAGGTACCCGTTGTCCACGGATACGACGCCTACGAGATGAAGAACATTCGGTATATTAATACGGTGTCACCGTTTGACACAACCTGGTATGCATACATGGAGGAATGGTGGTCTATGGATGCTGCATTCAGGATGATGGAACTTCTGGAATAATACATCCAAAAAAAACAAAAAAACAAAATACCCAAACATTTTTGGGTACTTTACTTCCAGTTTTGTTTTTTCATTTTAGGCTGTTGGTTAAGCACTAACTTTGACATTTTTTCGACTTACCTTATAGAAACAATGAGTGCCCATCGCTACGAAGCAACGTTCAAATCTCTGATGATGTGGGCGAATTCTGAACTAGAGCATGTTGGGCATATTGCCTCTGTTAAAGATGCGGATCTTCAATATGCTTACGCTATGAGCACATTGAACGGTATGGCACATTTGAAGGATGCACTGTTTGAAATGGTAAATGATCCTGCCTATAAAAACCATAAAGAGGATGTTCGGCGTACTCATGATGCAGTGATTCGCGTAATGAAACACTTAATGCGCGACTATAATCTAGATTTGGATGCCATTCGCGCATTCAATACTCGCCAGACACTCAGTAACTTGTCATACTTAGAAGAGACTCCGGTAACAGGAAGTCGTAAGACACGAAAGGCAAGAAAATCCAGAAAAGCCCGTAAATCTCGTAAAGTATATTAATTGTCGGTTTCCCTAATAGAAATGGACGGAGGTGCTATTTACGGCTCAGGGAAAAAAGGACGAGTTATGGATGTAGCCTGTGTGGATTCTGAATCGCTATGTTCTAAACTTGTAGCCGCAATTCAAAATACTGGATTACCCGAAGTTGAGATATATACCCTTGACGGAAAACAGCGTTTTCTGACTGATTCTGAAACATTGGAGTTCATATCAGCAATGGCGAATGAGAAAGAACTTGTGGCCAAGGAGTATTTGATTGCGTCAAGGGCTCCCACTGATTTTAAGAATGAGATTACCATGATTCTTACCTTGCAAAAGTACATGAAAGGACATTTGGATAAGTTTACTACTGTTGGAACATTTCAGAAAAATATAATTGGCGTAGTTGTAGACTCCAAATATTATACCTTTTTCCGTAAATGTGGTAAGAATGTGTATGGATTGTTTCCTACGCTGAAACGTCGTAATATTGACATGCTAATTGAAAATATTCTGAGTACACTGGTTCATCTTAACAAACATATGTTTCATATGGATCTTAAACTGAATAATATTATTTGGTGTGAATCCACACAAAGGTATACCTTGATTGATTGGGAAAAATCGGTTGAAAAAGATGAACTTCGACACTTGACATTAACGCATGGAAAAGCCGTGTATCCAAACACATGGCGTGTCTCTCCCATTCTTATCCATGTGCATAGAGGAAAAGATGTTTATTCTATTGAATATTCTACAGCGGTTCTATATACTTGGATAAATTACAGGCATAATTTTAAAATCAGTTATGCGGATGCTCAGCGAATGCATGACTTTCTGGAAGAAAAGGTGATGACCCCGATTCATACAATGATTCATGATGGTAAGCACACAGATACACAGATATACGATAAATACTGCAATACATTTGACTTGTATGCGTTTGGTATTTCGCTTCTGATTATTGCAGTTCGCAAAAACTTACCCAAGAAATATTTTGATTTTATTGAGAGCATTATGAATATTGAACATCCTGACTTCGCAATAAATCCTGCTCAGGCTTTAGGAAATTATAGACGGATGTTTGGATCCCGGCAAACACTGCGGAAAAAAAGAATACAATAAGTAGAAAATGGCAGATGCATATGTTAGTGATGCTGATAGAGAAAAAATATATGAAAACGCCTTAAGGAGAGATATTGCTGCCTTAGATCCAACACGGCCTACCTATAAGGCAGTAAAAGAAATAATTGAAAGACAAATAAGGCGATTACGCGAGGCTGGCTTGGATCCAAGACTGCATAAAAATATGGTAAATCATGCTCATGCCTACCTAGAGGGTTGGACGCCTAAACCTTTTCCCAGTGCACCTTTACCCGTTAAATCTTTTCCTACGATTGTCCCAGCATCCTTTGTAGATTTTGACTATAATGATTTAAATATTGGAAATATCAAGGTCTATAGAACAGGAGAATTAACTACAATTGTCCGAACTGAATTATATATAAATATAAATCCAACTTCCATGAATACGTATGTGGATATTGTTGGGAGAAAAGTTTCTATACAATATTTAGTTAATTCTGGTGTATTTAATACTAAAGGAGTAGTTATAGAAATTCACCCCCAATTAGCCCTTTATATGTCTATTTATCATGACGAAGTATCAAATTACAGACCTTTACTTACAACATCGTTTGGACCTAATTATGATTCTGAATTTGTGAAAACATTCGGCGACCTTTGTAAATATGAAAAATTACAATTAAAAATGATGTATTACATTTTGTGTCATTATGTCTATATTTACATATTAAAAACAGGTATGTATGCTGATTGCAACTTTAATGAAAGTACTTGGATTTACAATATGAATAAAGGCAACTATAATTTACAAAATGAAAATCAAGCAAGGATTTTTTTTGAATGTGAACCAAGTAAACAAATTGGAATTGCTATGTTAATATTAGAAAAAAATGATATTACATTGAAACAATTATTAGCTACTGATGCCATTAAGTCCATGAAAGATTCAGTTTTTAAAATTCATAGAGAAAGTGCATTTGGTAGAGGTGTTAATTCATTGAAAACATTATGTGGAAGTAGTTTGGGATTAAATGATAAACAAATAATAGAAATTTTTAATAAATATGAAATTTCTAATCCATTTTCGTTTAAATTTAAAAAACCAATCAGAAAAACAAGAAGAACTAACTTGAAGAAACGAAACACAATGCGAAAGCGTCGTTATTAATTTTTCTAATATATTAGTACCAAAATTATTTGATAGGAAGTATTTTGCTATCTACTTATATAATCAGACTTGTATATTTCAGGTCTAATTAATACATTTTGCTTTGCATCCTGCTCGGGCTTTAGTAAACTTTTAGACGGATGTTTGGTTCCCGGCAAACACTGCGGAAAAATAAATATAGTAAATAGAAAACATGGCTAAAACGTATAAGCAGAAAGGTGCTGGTGGCTTTTGTTCAAAACCAGTATGTTCTGCTAATTCCGGTACAACTTCTGCATCAGGAAATGCTGCTGCAAAACCTGCTACAAGATCTGAATTAAGATTTCGAGATATAACACCTGCTACGTATGTAGAAATTAACTATAATAATATAAATATTGATAATATTAATGTTTATCAACAAAAAGATTTAATGTTAGTTAATCGAAAATCGCTCTATGTGAATATAAAACCAGATTCGAGTAACAATTATGCAAGTCTAACAGGTTATTCTGTAACAATACAAGACTTAAGTAATTCCAATGTATTTCAGAATCATGATGTTATAGAAATTCATCCACAACTAGCTCTATATATGTTCAATAATACAAATTATAGACCTCTACTTACACAATGTTTTGGAGGTATGTATGATGCAGGATTTATTGACAATATGGTTAGGGAAGAAGTCGCAACTGAAGTTCAAGCCCGAACATCACGTTTTATGAGTTTCTTAACTTCTACAGCGACTCAATATGCAGTATCAAGATTAAAATATAAAAGATTACAAGCCAAAATGATGTATTATGTATTATGTCATTATGCCTATATCTATATGTTAAAAACAGGTATAAGATACACATGTACTGAAAGTACTTCTACGTTGGAACAAGAGTCTCAGGCACGGTATTTTCTAACATGCACACAAATGCAACAAATGGAAATTGCAATACAAATATTAACAAATAATAGGATTACATTAGATAATATAGTTGAAGATACCAAAGCCATGAGGGATTCAGTTAGTACAATACTAAGAGAGAGTTTGACTTCGGCAGTGGCTAATCGTGCTATAAGTAAACCAATGTTTACAAATGACGAAATAGTGCAGTTTTTGCAAGAATTTGTGCCCAGTGCTGCACGTGCAGGAGGTAAACGAAGACGAATGACACGAAGAAGTAATAAAAAGAAACGAATCACCCGGAGAATAAAACATACCTAGTAAGTAGAAAATGGATTTCCTTCGACGATTTATTAGAGGTGCGGAAAGTTCAGTAAAAGCCGTAGTAAGAGCAGGGGAAGGTGCTATAGGTATTTTACGTTTTTCAGCCATAGTGCCAGCATCGTATGTTGAAGTTGACTATTCCAATATGAATATTGGAAATATTATGGTGAATAGAACAGGTGATTTAACTAGAATTAACCGAAGGGTTTTATATATAAATATAAAACCAAATTCTGAAAATACGTATGGACGAGTTGTTGGAAGACTAGTTACTATAAGAGACTTAATTGCTACAGAAGTATTTGCCAGGGGCGATATTATAGAAATGCACCCACAATTAGCCTTTTATTTGTATATACATCATGATAATAAAACAGATTCCAATTACCGACCTTTGGCAAGGGCTTCATTTGGACCAAATTTTGATGCAGAGTTTATAGATACTGAAATTCATGAACTGGTTGCCGAGAAAGTACCTGGACTCTTTCGCGGTCTTGCACAATCGTATGTAGTAGGAAAATACGAAAAACTACAGGCAAAAATGATGTATTATGTGTTGTGTCATTATGCATACATATATATGTTAAAGATAGGTATATATGTTGAGTGCGATGTGTCAAATTATGATTATGATAGTTTGACATCAGAGTCAGATGCAAGAAAATTTTTAAGTTGCGAACAAAAGGAGCAATTGGGTATAGCTATTCAGGGATTATTAATGAATGGGTTTACATTGGATACTCTAGTTACAGATAGAAATATTAAAGCAATGGTTGACTCTGTAGTAGGTGTAAAACGAAAAAGTATAGTGGGCAGATGTAAGAATTTTTTTATGGGGAAAACTATTAAAAGTAACGCGGAAATTAAGAATCTAATGCAACAATGTGCTTTAAATCCAAACGGAAACAATTCAAACGCAAACAATATGGAGGGTGGCAAACGAAAAACAAGACGCCATAAGAAACGCAAAACTGTAAGAAAATACCGGTCTAGATATTAATATTTATAACTAATCTATTTATAATAACGATATTCGTCGTCATAAATAGAGTGATTAGAATGAGCATGTTTGAAGTGCAGGAAGAAGATGTGCCATATAAGGATGTATGTGATCACGGAGCATCTGCAGACCCTAAAAATATACGAAATGCATTTTCCGGACTACGATGTCCGTCTGAAAAACTTCACGAATGGTCTTCTCAATCCAAAAATTATACTAGGAAATTTATAAAAGCCAAACAATGTATGCAGCGACGCATTACACGTATGAAGAATTTTTCTGCAGAGACCAATGCATTAAAAGAGGCAAGACGTAAACATATATATCCGATTGAAGTTGCATACGCGTTTGGCAAAAACTGTGCCCGAAAAATAGGCACACAAAAGAATGTGAACACGTTTACCAAAAGTACCGATGAATTGATTCGTCGCATTTCCGAACTACAACCTGATATTAAAGAAAGTATTCCTGATTCTTTGAATTCTAAAATTCAAACAGACCGCGCTGGTTTACATGCTTTACTGAAAACACCTTATTACTCTCCTGAACAATGGAACATTATTCATAAGTATCGTGAAGGTTCAACCAATGGTGAAGTTCAATCTGCATATAATTCTATAATAGATACAAATCTGCATTCTTTGGGCTATAGACTTGTTCCAAATGAGACTTCAAACACCAGTGAATCTGAAAATAAGACTCCAACTAGTTCAGAAGCTACTACAGAATCTACTGTAAAACAGAGAAAACGACGAATTCAAAAACTGGCCGTAGCCAACAATAAAAATGCTATTAATTTAAATGCTTTTATTATATCCAAGGAAGAACGTAATGCAGTAAATCGTGAATTATATACTCAGATGACTAACAACTGGTTAGAGTTTATTAATGCTAAAAATAATGTAGCAATTGGTAACTTGACATCTTACGCTATTCAAATGACACATAATTTATGTTCTTCTATACTCTCTATTTTTCCTACAGAGAAACGCAGAATAATGGAATTAATAAATAGAATTACTGTACAAGGAACACTTAATAATCAACGAGTACACGATTTTAAAACTGGAATAAATATGGCCACCGCTGAATTACACAAGACTATGCGAATGATTTATGAACGTTCGAATCGTGAAGATATGGAAGAGTATATTCATAAGCCAAGTGGTTTAATGAAAGAGTTATATCAACTTATTGATGACAGAAAATTTAGTTTACCAGAGGATAAGAAGCAAGAGAATTTAAGTCTTATGAGAGAGGTACCTAAATTTCATAAATTTATAAACTCATCCTATACAGAAATAAACACATCCGTGAATTTATTAAGTACATATATACTTGAACAAGATAAACTTGAGACTCTTATTAAAGTAAAAAATATTAAAGAGGAAAGTAATATTGGTAAGTTGACTTACGCTAAACTAAATGATGTAAAGAAGAAGATGAGAGAAACGTATTTGGATGTTTTAACACGAATTGATGAAAGAATACGTATAATTGAGGAATTTAGTAATATAATTCCTAAGATAAATAAAAATCCATTTGCTTTATTAATGACACTTATGATGTTTGAAAAGACAGTGACTGACCTTGTCCTCTTTGATCCGTCAACGTATTAATACCAGAGTTATAAATGGCAAAGTATTTTGCGGTTTATACTCTTTGGATATCTAATCTTCTGATTAATACATTTCGCGGATAACTTGGCACATCCGAATATCTTCTTTTACCCGTTCCTGTAACCCAGGCAAATATTTACGCAAAGTTTTGTGAATTGTATGAGGGTCACTGCAGTTAAACAAACCAAGCTGATAATAATGCACACGAAAGATTAATTCGGTCGTCCATTGAAATGGAGTGGAACCACCAATTTTTGTTAGACATGGTTCAAATGTTTCGGCTTTGTACATCCATTCCTTTGGAACCTCCACAACACATTCACGAATTTCCTCCAAGAACTGCGAATGCAACTTGGAATTCCAGAAGATATTGTTGGGAAGTCCAAATGTTTCTAAACATTGTTCTTTCCACCTCCATTCATCATCGTCGCATCCCAAGCATAGTAGACCCTCATTGCATTTACCTTCATGGCGAAACCCAACAGGATGAAATGCACAGGCAGCTCGATACGCTGCCTGAAGTGCTGCTGAAAAACGGATATCCAAGGGTCCCTTATACACTTTTTCTATCTTGTTCCAGGATTCCATGCCGTTCAGAGAGGGTTCAGAAGGAGAGGTAGAATATCCTGACCATTCTTTGAATTTCTTCACATCGTCATATCCTCTTTCCAGAAGATGCCGTATCCAGAGATGACATCGGTCAGATTCATATTCAGAGACCCAGGACTCCAATTCAGGAATCCTTCCCAGTAAAAGATTTCCAGTTTCTTCAATCTCTTTCAAAACCATAATTCCGTTTCCATAATTTGGATTGTCTTTGCGATGCATAATAGAATAGGCATCGGAATGACGTTTATAGATTTCAGACAAAAACTTCTGAATTTCCTCAGTTTTCATAAGACCGATATAAGGATATGTAGGGAGTCCAGGTTTAACCCTTACTCGAAAATAACATACCAGTCCTTATCCAAAATATATTTGTTCTCTCCACGAGTTACTGTTTTACTATTTACATACTTGAACAATGCACTGAACCATTCTGTAATAGGACTTTCCCATGGTTCATTTCTGGTGTATTCGTCACGATATTTTTTCATCCATTTCTCTAGGTAGGGTGTATCGTAATGATAAATGGGAATAGCAAATTCAGGCTTACCATCTACCAGCAATTGTGTGGAATCAAGGCCACTAAAGCGTTCTTGAATAGTTTTGCGCTTTTTCTCATCTTTAATATTGGAAATTTTAGGAACAGGAATTTCTTCACCGGCACTCATTCTGAAAACTCGGGAACGAAAAGAACGTTTGACACTAGTACGTTTTCGCCTGGTTCGTTTTTCAATTTTTATCGGCATCTTTACTGAAGGGTGTGAAAAACATGGTGCAAACACCTAATCCTGTTGGAAAAAAACTACTAATTAGATTTGTATATCTGGAAAATAACACTTGTTATATCATACGAACAGTGCATCCCGAAATGGCACCCTTGCGTTTTGCAAGTGCAACCTCTTCTGGTGATAATTTCTCATAGAAATCATCTTTTAGAACAGATGTTTTCCCATTAAAAATGCGTTTACGCATTTCAGTCAACAAATCCAGCACAATCTTACTATGTTTGCCTTTTAACGTTTCTTTCTTGAGTGCAGTTGGAAACATTTTTCCTGATTGAAACATAGTATTGCTACATCCGGGATTGCAATATCCTTTACGACAAATTTCTAAATCTTTCTTTGTAACCTTTGTTGGAAGTTTGAAGGGTAGTTTGGTTTTAGTACGCCTAGTTAGTTGTCGCAGTATAAGCATAGATTTTGCAATCTCTTTCTTTTGCCTTCTGGTAAATTCTTTTTTGCAAAACTGTTCATAACAACGATTCGTATTTGGGACAGCGGACACCTTGTTTGTTTTACGGCTAGTATTCTTGCGCGTTTTAACCATTTTGATTCTCTACTGTAGGTATGTTTTTTATTTAAGTGAGATGCGAAAAACATGGTGCAAACATCTAAACACCTAACCATATATACAATATATGCAATGGAAATTGAATTCTTTTCCCTGAAAGGCCCGTATACCACAGAAATTCTGAACTATACGGACAAGACAATCACGTTTAATGGATATTTTCGCTACGAAGACGAACTTGTGACGAAAGAAACGCCCATTCACCGGTTTTTTCGTCATAACCGTGATATGGTATATGTGGCAATTGTAGGTGTTAAGAGAGGCGAAAATACTTCGGAGTACTGGTCGGATGAAGAAGCAGGAGGACGAATTTGTTTGACTCCAACCGAAATTATTACGCTCGAGTATGAGGTACTTGAGAAAAATCCAACTAGAGAACGGTATGGCGAACTATATAAATGCATGAAGGAAGAAGAAGAGAAGTACAGTGAATTAAATGACGAGTTGTATCATGCTCGAATGAGACGCGAATGGGAGAACTAAAAATCCCAGAATTTATTTAAGTGCCTCTAGGCATTTCTGAAGTTTCTCAAATTCCGTTTGTGCCACTTCTTCGGATGGCCATGTAATCAATTCAAACATAGGATGTGAGTAGAATTTACCTTTGTACATTTCACCCACAATTTCCGGAAAATTATACTGAATTTTAGTTGTATTCTTTTCTAGGGATACTCCAACAACGTTTCGCAGATGAATCATGCGTTTTACACCATTTGTAAATTTTGTGACGTAAATCCCAGTCATTTTAAGTAGTGTACTATGAAAATGTTTAGACCTTTGAACATCCAAAACATGCTTGTGCTACGAAGTACCTGTTATTGTTTCCTTCTCTTGCTGTTGTGTAAATGCATTTTTGCGTTCTTCTTTTTTCTTTCCAGCTTCCAACATTGCCTGTAGATCTGCTTCTATTTTCCGAAGCCTCACCAATTCTTCTTCGGCAACCAGGACTATTCGCGGTGTACATAGATTCGAACTCATTCCTATTCTGCATACTCACAGGAAGATTTTAGATTCTTAAACCAAACTAGAGAATGAGCGAAGCATTGCAAAAAGCCATCAATAGTGGAAACACCAGTCAGGTAAAGAATGTTCTAGAGTCAGGAAATACGTCGCAAAAAGATGTTGCTCTCCTGATTGCGGCATTCAAAGGTAAGGTACAGATAGTGAAGACTCTGTTGGAAATGGGGGCAGACCCAAATACTGCCTTAACCAGTAAAGCAACACCACTTGGATTATCTGTGGCCTTCCCGGCCATTCAGAAATTATTATTAGAACACGGGGCAAATCCAAACCAGGTTATAAATGCCAACAATGATACTCCTATTTTTCAAGCAATATCACAAAACAAAATTGCGTCCATTATGTTACTGATACAGGCAGGCGCGGATTTGAATCATGAAAATAGTACAGGAACAACACCCTTCATAATTACAATCGAATACGAAATGATAGAGATATGTATGAAAATGTTAGAGAATGGGGCAGATCCAAATAAACCATTTCAGGGAATGTCA
>JACCDO011723306.1_pt1 | contig 11654 bp, 15 predicted proteins | sample 7446101 | NCBI WGS metagenome assembly JACCDO01 (sample SAMN15323440, study PRJNA562643) | freshwater metagenome | isolation source: river surface water | place: USA:Blue River Watershed | collected 2017-08-16
AACGTATATGTCGGAGGAAATATAAGATGTACCTCGAATGATCCAGGTCCACTTATAGAAAGAGCTTATAATCCAAGTAATGATCGTTACGGGATAGCACAAGATTTTCCGGGAATCACTAGAGTATATGCAGCTGGTAGATATACACCAAGTACCGTTCGATTAGGGTTTTGTACGAATTCCAACGCGTATAATGATATAGTGACTATATCGCAGAGTAATGTCAATGTTAGTACACATAGTAATATCATTATGACGGCAACTGCTACGACTATGAATAGTGCACTTTCGATCGCAAACGTTTATCCTATTATGATGAGATACAGTTCGAATCCTGCGGATGACGATGCTCGTCTAGTATTTCATGTAGCTCCAATTGCAACTTATCTTACAGCAGCAAGAAATATAACACTATCTAATTCTGTGGGAAGTAATGATAATTTCATATTACCTGGTAATTCTTCAAATTTGAAGGATTTTACAATAACCGCAAGCAATTTAAGATTAAATACTTCTGGCGCATGTCAAAATATTACGATAGGAAATACTAATTCAACCACGATAATAAATGGAAAGTTCTTATGTGCTAGCAATTTGTTTGGAGAACAGACATGGAGTAACGATGCATTTATTGGCGGATTCATAACAGATTCAACAATTATGCATAATAGTAATAATAGAACGACGAAAACATGGGTAGGAAGATTCGATTCAAACTCAACTGCTAGTTATTCGAATACTTTCTGTGGACTGAAATGTTATTTAACAACGGGATCTGAAATTTCATCTGCATCTAATCAAGCAAATGTTGCATTATGCACATGGGGGAACCAAAATGGGTTTACGACAGAAAGGTTGAGAATTACAGGAAATGGATGGGTAGGTATTGGAAATAACTTTACCCCATCGTATCTTCTGCATCTTTCGACGGATTCCGCTGCCAAACCGAGTACTACGACTTGGACGGTATCATCTGACGAGCGTTTGAAAAAAGATATATCTATTGCTGATTACGATTTGTGTTATAGCAATTTTATGTCTCTGGATCTTAAAAGATATACATATGATTCGAACTATATATCTTACGACGATATATCTGATTACAGTAAATTGGGTTGGATAGCTCAAGATATTCAACCCATATTTCCAAAAGCAGTAAGTACTGTTCCGAGTCAGTACGGTTTATCCAATGTTTTAAACATCAATGTGGACCAAGTGTATGCAATGATGTATGGCGCCCTTCATAAGACAATCGAAATCGTAGAATCTTTAAAGAATGAAATAGAAACTATCAAAAGCACACTTTCAAATTTATAATTCTGTCATTCCTAAATCCTACCAATAAATTTATTCTTCATTTTTATTGATTCAATATATTCTATTTAATCAAAGATATATAGCGTCATTGAATTACACGGGCTTAATTCCACATATGATTAAGGCGATTCAAGAACAACAGGAAGTAATAACATCAATGCAAGTTCAAATCAATTCTCTTGTTGGGTCAAACTAAATCCCAATATAAATACATACTCATTTTTAAGCTTTGAAAGCGATAACGGTATAAAAGATGTTCATGTATAATAAAGTATATGCATACTTTGCAAAAAACCGACGATGATATTCAAAATGAATATGATGTGATCGATGTGCACAAAGACTTCAGCATGAGATTATTCTTAACAAATAAGATGGGTCGTCATTTATTAAGCGAATTGGAAAAGAAACCATCATCAAAGATGATAAGTACTATAACACATAATATGAATGAAATATTAAATATACGCATATTATCGAATAATTCGATGTTGTTATTATTGAACTGTTTAGATGAGATTTTATTTTTCCAAGTTGAATCTTTGAATCATTTTTATATCGACAGTTCCAGATATAGTTTAACGCAATTGTACTTCAATCAAACTGAATGGATAGATTATCAAAAGATCCAGATATATAAATTAGATATGGAACCGGATTTGAACAATAACGAAGCGATGTTATTCGTTTGTTTTTTGCGGCAATATGAGGATATATTATTGAATATCGATGAATATATTTCCAATAATAACGATAAAATCGGAAAAAATCAACAAAGAAACTTTCACATGATTTCAAGAAAGATTCGAATAAAAATGAAAATAATATGGGATTTTTTGCTTGAAATTATTCGAGAGAATTTTTTTTAAAAAAATTGAAATGTATTTAAAGATTAATCTTGTTAAATATATCAAGCAAACAAACCAATCAGTGTTATATTCAAGTGATCAAATCAATTGAAAACAGTTTAATTCACACATATTCTACAAGTTCAACAAGTTTATAATATCAATGGATTCTATCATCACTGCTGCCAACTTTGACGTGAACGCCATTGCTTATGGAGTTCCCAAGTTGAATGACAATGGTGGCAAGTCGATTTACGTTTCTTTGAACAAGACTCCGATTATTCTACAGACACCCGAGATGTATGCTCCTTTTGGCAAGCAAAAGTGGGATACTGAACGTGGTACTGTGAAGTATACATTGGATCTATCGTTCAAGGGGATGGATAGTCGTGAGAATCTGAATACATTTTATGAGAAGATGACTGCTTTTGATAACAAGTTGATCGACGATGCTTTGGAGAATTCGTTTGATTGGTTGAAGAAGAAGAATGTATCACGTGATGTGATCCAAGCTCTATATACAAAGATGATTCGTCACCCTGTTGACAAGGCAACCGGCGAAGTATCTACAAAGTATCCTCCTACATTCAAGTTGTCATTGCCATTCAAGGACAATGCATTCACATGCGATGTGTATGATCGCAATAAGAATCTCGTGGATCTAAACACGATTGAGACGAAGGGTTCAAAGGTTACAGCAATTATTCAGTGTCTTGGTATTTGGGTAGCAGCAGGAAAGTTTGGTTGTACATGGAAGGTTCTTCAGATGCGAGTCGTGCCTCCTGCTTCGATTAGTGGTTATGCATTCAAGGATGTCGAGCCGTGTATTGATGACGAGAATTCAGATGATGGAGATCAGGAGGTTTCTCTAAAGAAGCGATCAAATCCTACACATTTGATTGATTCAAGTGAGGATGAGTTGGATATGAAGGTGTAAGTATATGTTGAATAATGATATATTTGTAATTCGTTAAAATATAAAATTTCTTTTTCCTTTTAAAAACATAAATGCAAATCGACATGAATGTGGATCATTTTGTCGAGTTCATGTTTTTAAAGAATGTAAATAATTATTTAATAGATTTACAATTAGGCGGTATAGAGGATACGAAGGATCTTTTTTGTTTTTTCGTGGATTTATTGTGTAAGGGTTTAGTTTTATTGTATGGTCAGAATGGTAAAATAGAGTTAGAAAAGATAGAAGAAGATCAGTTTCAAAATGTGGCGAGGAAAATGATGTTAGCGGGGATCAAGACACATTTAAATATCATTCCCAACGAGTCTTCTAAGCGTCTGGGTTTAGAATTCAAAGACGAAAACTATGATACTCTAGATGAGTACGAGATGAATATCATTGCAAATGATAAGATTTATAATATTCGATTTTCACTTATTTATCCACGTTGAAAATTTGATCATTTTTATTTAAAAAATAAATCCATTATTATTCACAATGAATACATCTATCTTGCCACGAGTAATTGGTATATGTGGATATAAACAAAGTGGAAAGGATACAATCTCGGAGATACTTCAGCAGTATGGATACGACCATATTAAGATATCTAATACGCTCAAAGCAGTCACCAAATTATTATTTGATTTTACTGACGATCAAGTAAATGGAGAAAAAAAAGATATTGTTGATAACTATTGGGGAATAAGTCCCCGGCAAATGATGCAATTCATAGGAACCGACGTTATGCAATTCGAGATACAAAAGGTGATGAAGGACGTGGGTCGTAATTTCTGGATCAATCGTCTAATCCAGACAGAATTGGAATCATGCAAATCACGATGTGTCGTGATATCTGATTTGAGATTTAAACACGAATATGAAGCTCTAAAGAAGTATGGATTATATGTGATTCAAGTAAATAGACCATCATTACTGAAGAACGATTCACATATATCTGAAAGTGAATTCCTGACGATCCCAGCAAACGAAATTATTATTAACGACGGTTCTAAGAGAGATCTCGAAGAGAAAATCAAACGACTAATGACAGAACTCATGGAAGCTACTGGAGTTCCCACTGGACCTACATAATTTATTCAAATCATTTTAAATCATTCAAAAGACACAACCTTTGATTTAGTAGATACATTCATGTTTTTAACAGCGTTTTTCGATAGTTGATTTCGTGTTTTCCGTTTATGAACAACGATTCCGTTGTCTGTTTGTACGAGTTTTATTTTGGTGTTGCATTCATTCTTTACATTTTGTTTCTGACAGGTAATCATATCATTTTCTATTTTTTCCAAGTTATTTTGAATGTATTCTAGTATGTTGTTTTGTAATATCCATCTGAACATGTTGAGTTGTCCTATGGTCGTTTCGATTGATTTGTCGACATCATAAACAAATGTAATTCTATCACGTCGTCTAAATGGATCGAATAATTGTTTCGAGTATGCTTTGAGTTGGGATCGATAGTTCAAATAGACATTGAAACAAGATCCTTGTTTTGGTATGACGATATTATATTTTTTAGAATAGTTTGTAATGAACCAATCTACTAAACGAAGGGATATTTTGTTTTTTTCTGGAGCTGATTTAGGATCAATAATCAGTACGAGCTTCTCGATATTTTTCTTTTGAGAGTAAAATTTAGACAGAGAAATCATGAGAAGATCCCTCGAATCAGTTATCTTCATCTGTAAATTTTTTTCTTTTGATTGCATTAAAATAATGAAACGCGATTTTCTTATATAGTATTCGTTTTAAACTTGATAACGAAATATTTGTTTAAAACAAAGGATTTATGACTTTTTCGAAACTTAACCAACATTTACCGGGACTGCCAGGGATTCCTTTACAATATAACCATAGTTCTAAAGTTTTGAAATGGTCAAATAAAACGATTGATTTATTAGCAAAGAGAAAACTTTATTTAAATAAGCATGATATTATAGTCATTGAAAAGAGAGAACCGAAAAAGATATTTTATATAAACTTGGAAATTTTCAAGCTTTGTGAATTAAAATTTTGAATCTGTTTTTATTCATTAATGTATATATATGGGAAATATTGTTTCGAAACGATTTAAAAAGAATGAGAACACACAAAATACTTCAAATACTTCAACGAGTGTACAAAATATAGATGAACTAATATCAAAGTTCATGAAGAACGAGCTTATAAACAACCGTTTCATACCAGATTTCATAGAAAAGAATATATACAGTAATATAACCAAAGTCATCGTTGGAATTTTACAAGAAACATTAAGAAATACTAAAATAGAAACTCTCGGACATACGATTACTTTCAATTTGGTTCCAATACCAATTACTCAAAATCACGGAGAAAAAATTGATTTAAAGTTAAATAAAGATATTGATATATCAGAATTTCAAATCGATAACATGTCTTCTTCATGCATGAAAGTCGAACTAGCGCATCCATTCGCAAAGGCTCCTATTAGATCAAGTGAAGGCGCCGCTGGATATGATTTGTTTGCTTGTGAACCTGCTATTATCGAAGGTTTCGGAGTCAAAATGGTGAATACAGGAATCAAGATTCAAATTCCTGAGAATACTTATGCTAGAATTGCTCCAAGATCTAGTATGAGTGTCAAGGGTATTGCAGTTGGTGCGGGTGTTGTTGATTATGATTATAGAGGAATCGTTCAAGTGATCTTCTATAATCATAGTAAAATCGATTATGAAATTAAAAGGGGTGATAAAATTGCACAGATTATTCTCGAAAAGATCGAAACACCTGAGGTATTGATTGTAGATTCTCTAAACAATACAGACAGAGGAGATGGTGGTTTTGGATCGACTGGACGATAAATATTTATTAATAATAATTTCTTATTTCTTTTTCTATTTGTGATTACGCTGAATCACAACCAGCTTCACCTATTTCAAGTGGTCGACGCATGAGGTCAGGTTCAATGGTGGAATTATTAATAGGCCAAGCCATACGTTTATTGGGTGGTTCAGAACGCAATTGTAAATTAGCGTTTCTCAAACTACCTGATACAGTGTTAATACCTACAGCCCAACCTGCAGTAAGGAAATTCTGGTTAGAGACGTCACCTTGACCGGCTGGATTTACTTGTGCCCATTTGGAGTTGGCGGCTCCATTAGGGAGTAGATCGCTTGAAGTTAAACGATCCCGAGGGAAACAATCAGAAGGTTGTTTGCTAGTTTCATAATCTACGGGTCTATAATCGGTATTTTCTTTTTCTTCACCAGGTTTAACTTCATTGATCATTTTCACGGATTCTGGAGCAATAGCGTTATAAGAATAATCAGAAGACATGCTACTATTATTAATCAGAGGATTCGTGGATGATACAGAGTTAGACTCAAAGAACTTTTCGCTTATTTGTTTTTGACTGTTTTGCTTGTTATTGTAATAAAATACCAACGCAAAAAGTACAAATACTGCCAAAATAATTAAAATATATCTTAGAGATGAAGATTGATCCATTTTGTATTATATAATGATATAAGAAAAATGTTACGAGATCCTTTCGAAATTAATTGTTTAGAATTTATTCTAAAATGGGCTCGAAATTAAGAATGACATCCTTTATTTTCGAACATATATCTACAATGGATTTCGTACTATCCACCTTTATCAACTTCTTACGAAGCTCTTCTAATTGTGATAATTTTTCTAAATATTCTTTTTTAATGTCATGAACAACATCAATCGGAGGCATGGCAACATCATCTTCATCGAATTCATCATAATGATCATCTTCAGATAGTGTATTGATATTTTCAATATTGAATTCTATTTGAAATTTCTGTTTATAAAACCTTATTTGTTTAAGGATTAATGTAGCTTCAAAATATTTATGTTTTATACCGAGATCTTCTGTATTTGTACTATTTAAAAGAATCCTAATAACTTGACCATATTTTTTATCATAGACTACATTATCTAGAAAATATTCATTCAAAAGTTCATCATCCATTTGTTTTCCAAACCAATCTTTGGAATTATCTTTTACAATCGTGCAGAATTCATTCTTCGTAGTATTCAAGAAATCGACAAGGAGTGAAGATTTCATGTAAAGTATTGTTGAGCGTTTCTCTTCTTGGATTCCAATGCAATATCCAGATATTTTCAGTGAAGGTTCACTTTCATCCTTATTTTTAATGAGACCTATATACGAACCTACGTCTTTCTTTGGTTTCAATAGAACAAAACTCGACATGTTTTGATGATTGTACATAACATCGAGAAAAAAAACAGCTAATGTGAACGATTGATTTTGAATATTAAAATGACAACATAAAATTAATAAGAATGCATGAAAAAATAATTAAACTCATGTTATCAAAAATGTTCGACCTCGTTCTCGTAGAAATCAGTAAAGAAGAGATGAAGGAACAAATTAAAACAAAGGTGATACATCCACTATTATATTTGATATTCAGTCAAATATATCCATATGTTTATGGATTCGTCATTCTCATGTTTCTCATGTTTATTATTCTCATAATTATTCTCGTTTTCTTCATATTACATATTTATTCATCTAAATAACTTGTAAACTTGTGAACTTGTGAACTTGTGAAAATAAAATAAATTAAAAATTGATATCTGATGTATTTAAAGCTTTACATACAAGTAGATATAATAATATAATATGGACATCTCTTACGTAAAGAAGATTCAAAAATGGGTCGAGATGGATAACAAAGTCGTTCAAAGCAAATCCAATATTCAGAATGTAGTAGAGGAGAAAAAAGATTTAGAGAGTGACATTATTGATTATGTCAAAAATAATAGTTTGGAAAATATGAACATTACAATTACTGATGGTAGTATCAAGTTCTTGAAAAAGTCATCTACTCAGACTTTGAATTCAAAATTATTGAATGAGTTATTGAACAAGTTCTTTCAAGACAATGATATTAGTCCGAACTTTGATATCAATAAAGCATGTGAATTTGTCTTTAGTAACTTAACAGTCAAAACTTCTTTCTATATCAAAAGAAACATGAACTCTCCATCTCAATGAATTTCAATGAATTTCAATGAATCCAATTACGTTCTCTGTTATATGAACATTTGTACAAATATTGACTTATTTTTCTTTTGAGTACTTTGCTTTTGACCGTTTGTTCATAGTCGGGATGATTAATAGAATACAGTTTATCTAAAATAAGATTTGAAATCAGATCAATATCTTCTTCATAATAATCTAGCCACGTTTCATATGGTAATATTGTCGTTTTTGTTTTTTTAGGAACATTTGGAAGTGGTATTGTTACTGAATGTGTACATTCGTTATGTTCTTTATGTTCTATTTCTCTTTTGAAGATATAAGAAGCTTTTTTCCTATTTATCACCAGCATTTTGTAAGCTTTATGTTAATAGATATTAAAATAAACTATCTTTTGTTTAAATACTTAAAAAGTGGCAAAGTAATTAATACAGCAAAATATAATGACGAGCGAGAATTATAGAGATATCCTTAATATATCTTGTTCACAAAATGATAATGTCAAATCATTTACTTATGAAGAGTTCGTAAAGGAATATGATGAAAAACAATTCAATAGAAGGAAATATAAGAATCAAAAGAATCACAAATGTAAGAAACAGAAACCCATCATTAGTCAATTCGTGTCAGAAAATATAGAAAACATCACTGAACTGTTTTATAATCTCAAAAACGATTTCAAAGATAAAGGATTTATGAATAAAGGGTCCTTTGAAGATTTTGTGAATGTAATTAAAGATTCTATCGATGTAGAAAAAATAATCTACGAAGAGGAAGAAGATTTCTATGAAGATGATGAAAATCCTTAAGTATATTTGTTTTTTTCTCTTTTGTTAAAGTATAAACAATAATTAAATGTCTGGAAATAAATCTTCAACTCAGCGAAAACAAGATGGCGGTGTTCTACTAGATTTATCAAAAATGTTCTCTAAACAACAAGGTGGTGACAACCTTAAAAATAAACAACAAGATGGTGGTGATTTCTCTTCTCAAAGTCGTCAACAAAGAAAGAAGCAACAAGATGGTGGTTTCTTGTTTTTAAAAGAAAAAGAAAGAAAAGAACAAGAAGGTGGTGATTTCTCTTCTCAAAGTCGTCAACAAAGCAAGAAGCAACAAGACGGTGGTTTCTTATTTTTAAAAGAAAGAAAAGAAAGAAAAGAAAGAAAAGAACAAGAAGGTGGCGCCCCCTCTTCTCCACGTCGTCAACAAAGCAAAAAGCAACAAGAAGGAGGTCTTCTATCTTCTGAACGTCGTCAACAAAGAAAGAAACAACAAGAAGGTGGTGACATCATCGGTATGTCTTTAAGTCAACTAGCTGTTCCATTAGCTCTCGTATTGGCGAATTCTGCCAAGGACATGCTTTTTGACAAAAAGACTGGCAAGGTTGAAAAGACCGATGGTAGCTCAAAGACATACTATGCTAAAAAAAGCACAAAAAAATACGTCCCAAAGACTTATAAGAAATCTTCCAAATCAAGCAAAAAACAAACCGGTGGTGTTCTTTTAGGACAATCTTATGATAACCTTGTATCAGAAGCTCAAAATCTATTCAAAAAGATGTAATGATCCTGTTTATGAATTCGTGAGCTTGTTTGAAAGATAAAGCTCTATTCTTGTCATCTTTTTTCTCATAAAAACCATATGGACCAATATGGATATTATCAATCGGTAAACTAATCAACATCTTGACTTCTTTTTCAGAAATAGATTCTATAGTTTTCTTGGTTATATTAAAATAAGGAGTGAGACCAATATATTTCGAATCATATTGAATGACAGGACCATATCGAGCATCTCTCAAGATGTATTCTTTTTTGTCGATTATTATGTTCCTTGTTTTTGTATTCTGTGTTTTTTGAGGGGTTTTAATCGGTTGAAGAGTAGATTTTGCGGTTTTTAAATCTTCTTCGAACCGTTTCCAAAACATTTCGATTATGTCATTCCCTACTTTTTCACCGACAGTTATCTTATCAAGATCCGCTTCCATAAAAGTCGTAAATTGTTTATTCACGATATAATCAAATGTTGATTTCAGGTATTCATTGACCTTTTGACCGATTTCTGTTGCCATGATTCCACTTCCACCACCGATCTTCACTTTAGACAAAGAAGATTTAATCTTCAGACTTTTCAATGACAATGTCAAAGATTCGACATCATATTCTTCCGGTAAAGCTTTTTTTTTCTCAATATAATTCCTTTCGTATATTTTCGATATGATACTTGAATATGTGGATGGTCTTCCTATTCCCTCCTTTTCAAGGAGTTTAACTAGGGACGAATCATCGAGATATTTTGGTGGGGATGGGTATGTCTGTTTCGCTATAATTTTATCACACTTCACATCTACATGAGAGTCTCCTTGAATTTTGCTGAAATCATAAATATCCTTTTCAACACCGTATACTTTCTGATAACCCTCGAATTTTATCTTCTTTAAATAGCCTCTGAAATTATAATTATCGAAAAGTGATACTTTAAAGTGTAATTCGTCATATACACAAGGAGTCATACAATAAGCGATTGATCTTTGCCATATCAATTTGTATAACTTGGAATGATCTTCTGATAGTTTATATCCCGACAAGTCAGATTTATCACAATAAGTAATTCTAATACATTCGTGAGCTTCCTGCGAGTTCTTCGAGTGTTTTGTTGATTTATTTTTGTAAGAAACATAAGGAGATCCATATGTCTTATGAATATATCCCTCGGCGGATTTCAAAAACTCGGAAGACATTTTATAAGAATCCGTGCGCATATACGTAATCAATCCTTTTTCATACAGATCTTGTGCAATTTTCATCGTTTTGTTCAAGTTGAACTTGAGTTTATTATAAGCATCTTGTTGTAAAGAAGAAGTAATATAAGGGAGATCAGGGTTTCTATATGATTCTTTTTTACTTAAGAGAGCCTTTTGTGTATTGTTTAATATTTTGAAACGATTCATAAAATCCACGATTTCCTCTTTGAGTTGTGTACTATACGGATCATCATCTTTGAAAAAACTCATATCGATGATTCCTAAATCACATTCGAATAATCCATCAATACTCCAATAAGGTTTTGATTTATCATTGTTTTTAAAGGAACGAATAGATTCCTCTCTTTCGATAATGAGATTCAGTACAGCTGATTGAACTCTTCCTGCAGATAAACCTTTTGCACCAATGAATTTCGACCAAAGAATAGGGGATAGATTGAATCCTACGAGTCGATCCAGAATACGTCTCGTTTCTTGTGCATCGACTAGTTTATCGTCTATTTTCCTTGGATTATTAATTGCATTTTGGACGGCGTTTTTTGTAATCTCTGAGAATGTTATTCGATTGTAATCAGACTCTTTTAAATTCAATACCGTTTTCAAATGTTTGGCGATACTTTCTCCTTCTCTATCTGGATCAGATGCCAACCATACCATTTGACATTTTTTAACTTTGTCTTTGATCGCATTGACTACTTTCTTTTTGTCGGGGCTAATGACATAATTTGGGTAAAATTTATTATTACGGCG
>JACCDO011075494.1_pt1 | contig 11653 bp, 10 predicted proteins | sample 7446101 | NCBI WGS metagenome assembly JACCDO01 (sample SAMN15323440, study PRJNA562643) | freshwater metagenome | isolation source: river surface water | place: USA:Blue River Watershed | collected 2017-08-16
AAAACCGATGTTAAAAGTTGCAGGTTTTCCTGTGACTCAACATCAAATATCTAAAGCTAAAAATGCAGGCATTGATCACATCGTATTAGGAACTGCCTTTAAGGCAGAAGTCTTCAAAACCTATCTTGGAGATGGATCTTTCATGGGTGTAAAACTTGATTACGCCTACGAACCGGTGCAGTTAGGCACAGGTGGAGGAATAAGAAATGCAAGTCAATTTTTAACCTGTGGACCAGAAGATCCTGTTGTTATTTTCAACGGAGATGTTTTAACTGGGGTTGATATAAAAAATGTTTTAAAGATTTGGAAAGAAAGTAATGCAGATGTGGCTCTATATTTAACAAAAGTAAAAAATCCCAAAGCATACGGCTTAGTTCCTACTGATAATAAAGGTAATGTTTTGGCATTTTTAGAAAAACCTGAAAAAGAAGAAGATATTGTTACTGATCAAATAAATGCTGGAATGTATGTATTTAAGAGAAAAATAATCGACACAATACCTACCGAAAAAGTAGTTTCGGTTGAAAGAGAAGTATTTCCAAATTTATTAAAAAATAATTACAAAGTTATTGGTGTGGTTGATGAAAGTTATTGGTTGGATTTAGGTACCCCACAAGCTTTTATAAAAGGATCTAGTGACTTAGTAACTGGAGAAATAGATACTGGATTAGTTAAAAATAAATCTTCGAAATTAATTGGAGAAAATGCAAAGATAAATGAAAATGTTGAAATATTAAATGGTTCTTATATCGGAAATAATTCCGATATAGGCCAAAATTCAAAATTAGATAATTGTGTAATTGGAGAAAATGTTTTAATAGGTAAAAATTGTGTTATAACTTCAAGCATTATTGCTTCTGGATCAAAAATTGGTGATGATTGTAAAATTTTTGATTCAGTAATTGCAGACAATGTTGAGATAGGTAATGGTTCAAGTTGTAAAAATGATTCAAGGATTTGGCCAGATCAAAAATTAGAACAGATTCATCTAGACAAAATGACGATTCCAGAAAACCCTGATTGGCAGAATTAACTAGTTTTATTGTCCCAGGAAACGGACATTTAGGCTAAAAATAAAGAAATATGTAAAAAAGTATTCAAAAATACTTGACCTACCCCTAATTACAAGCGTGTAATTCTCTCAGGTAGTTTCTTTATAGCCACCGGGTCAACAACTCGGTGCCAAATATATGGGGGTTATTAATTGTCCGACTTCACGGGCTTACGTTTGGTTGAAAACGAAGATGCACCAGGCTGGCAAGAAAAAGCACTTTGTGCTCAAACAGACCCAGAAGCCTTTTTCCCTGAGAAGGGCGGATCGACAAGAGAAGCAAAGAGGGTTTGCGGATCTTGCGAAGTTAGAGCTGAATGTTTGGAATACGCATTAGAAAATGATGAACGTTTCGGAATATGGGGTGGACTTTCCGAAAGAGAACGTCGTCGTATGCGTCGTTCCCAAGCTGTATAAATCACTTAGATATTCAGCAATAACAAAGGTATATATAAGTATCAGGCGCGTCTTCGCGTCACTTTAGTAACAAATTTACTAGTTTATTTCTCATGGCATATTTAAGAAAGTGCACGAGATTATCCTGCGGCAAAATTGCTGTAGCAACACTTACCTACGTATATGCCGATTCCACAGCAGTGCTTGGCCCTTTAGCCACAGTTCCAGAACCACATTGTTATGACCTTTGCGAAATTCATGCCCGAAAATTAACTGCCCCACGTGGTTGGGAAATTGTCAGATTAGAAACAGAACCAGAAGAACAAATTCCTTCCCCAGATGATTTATTAGCACTTGCAAATGCAGTAAGAGAAGCTGCGAAACCACAACCTAATGTGTGGCAAGAGCCTAGTTTTGCGCAAGATTATGCCAAAAGAGCACATTTAAAAATTGTGCGAGACGAAAACTAAAAGTAAGCATTAAGTTAAACCATTTACTGGGCTAGTCTTTAATCCTGATGAGTGCACCCGTAACTGAACATTCTTTAAAAACTCTAATTAAAGCCTATGACGTTAGAGGAATCGTTCCTGATCAATTAGATGAAAATTTGGCATATCTCATCGGTCAAGCTTTTGTTGAAGTGTTGAAAATCAGAAAAGAAGACGGGGGAAATAATCAAGTTGTTATTGCTCATGACATGAGACCAAGCGGGCCTAAATTGGTTGATGCTTTTGCTCGCGGCGTTATGAAGCAAGGAGTAGATGTAATTCTTATGGGCCTTGCCTCAACGGATGGACTTTATTTTGCTTCAGGATTTTTAAATGTGGCAGGAGCCATGTTTACCGCGAGCCATAATCCAGCTGAATACAACGGAATTAAATTAGCAAGACCAGGAGCACGACCTGTAGGACAAGATTCTGGTTTAAAAGAGATTACTCAAATGCTTTTGACAGGAATAAAAAAATACGAAGGATCTGAAGGAAAAAGTCAAACCAAAGATTTAAATCAAGATTATGTCAAATTCATTCATTCATTAGTAAATATTAAAAATTCAAGAAAATTAAAAATAGTTATCGATGCAGGAAATGGCATGGGTGGTTTTATTGTTCCTAAAGTATTTGAAAATACTAACTTTGAATTAATTCCCATGTATTTTGAATTAGATGGTACTTTTCCAAATCATGAAGCAAATCCAATAGAACCTAAAAATTTAATTGACTTGCAAAAAAGAGTAATACTTGAAAAAGCAGATATTGGAATTGCTTTTGACGGAGATGCAGATAGAGCATTTTTCATTGATGAACTTGGCCAAAGCATTACCCCAAGTGTTATTACAGCTTTAATTGCTAAAAGAGAATTAGCTCGAGAAAAAGGCTCAACAATTATTCATAATTTAATTACTTCAAGAAGTGTTGCAGAAGTCGTGAAGGAAAACGGTGGTAAAGCTAAAAAAACCAGGGTGGGACACTCTTTTATTAAAGAAGTAATGAAAGAAACTAATGCAATTTTTGGTGGAGAACATTCAGGCCATTTTTATTTCAGAGATTTCTGGTTTGCTGACAGTGGGATGTTGGCAGCATTACATGTTTTAGCAGCTTTAGGTGAAACTAAAGATGGAACAAGTTTTTCTTCTCTCTTAAAAGAATTTGATAGATATGTGGCAAGTGGTGAAATAAATACCAAAGTAAGTGATGTTTTGGAAACCTCAAAAAAGGTAAAAGAATATTTTATGAATCAAAAAGATGTCCAAATTGATGATCTCGATGGCTTAACGTTTAGTACCGACCAATGGTGGGTCAACATTCGCCCAAGCAATACAGAGCCTTTATTGCGTCTTAATGCTGAGGCTAAAGAGCGTGCAACAATGGAAAAAGTAAGAGATGAAGTTCTTAGCATTATTCGAAAGGATGCTAGATGAGTTCAGTAATAAAACCTGAATTGTTAGAAATTCTTGCTTGTCCTTGCGACAAACATGCAGATGTCGAAGTTTCAAATGATGATACAAAAATAGTTTGCACTAAATGCGAAACCACTTTTCCAATAAAAGATGGAATTCCGGTGATGCTTTTAGATGAAGCAACTCCTGGTCCTCGTGGCATTGGTGGATAAAACTTTTTCAAATGAATAACAACGTTCTAGTTGTTAAAGGTTCTTTAAAAGATTATCTTTGGGGACAAGTTAACGGCTTAAGTAAGTGGTCATCAAATACTGATAAACCCCAAGCCGAACTTTGGTTTGGAGATCACGAATCTAGTCCATCTTTATTGGTTGAAAATAATAAAATTATTAACTCTAGATCTAACTTTCCACTTTTAGTAAAAATTCTTTGTGCAGCAGAGCCGTTGTCTATTCAGGTACATCCTGATAAAGAAACTGCACAAGAAAAATTTTCAGAATATGCGCTATCTGACGCACATGGAAAAGATGAAATGCTTTTTGCTCTTGAACATTTTTTGGCTTATGCAGGTGTTAGAAATAGTAAAAAAGTTCAAGATATATTTAAGATATTGGCAAATGATGCTAAAAATAAATCACTCAATCCATTAATTGAACATTCTAGTTTTAAAAAATCTGCTGAAATAATTTTTAATCTAGAAAATGAGGTAATAAAAAATGCAATTAAAACGCTGCAATCAAATTTATCTAGCTTAAATATTTCATTAACTGAACAAAGGGCACTGACAAAAATTATCAACAAATATCCAGATGATCCTGGAGTTTTGATTTGCTTATTAATGCAGTTTCATGAATTAAAAAAAGGTGATGCCATACATGTAAAACCAGGTACACCACATTCTTATATTTCTGGACTTGCTGTAGAAGTAATGACTAGTTCAGATAATGTCTTAAGAATGGGTTTAACGAATAAGCCAATAAAAATTCAAGAAGCACTTGAACTTATAATTGAACATGAAGTTCAAGTTTTAAGTCTTCCAACAAATGATGGAATCCATGTTTATAAGCCTGAAGCCAATTTTGAATTAATCGCTCTAGATAATGCTAAAAAAACTGAAATTAATTCGAGCTATTCCTGTGTTTTAAATATTGACGGAAAAACGAAATTAAAAGTAGATTCAAAGGAAATCGAATTACAGATGGGCCAAGCAGCATTAATATTGATGAAAACATTCGATATTGAGGTAAATGGTCACGCCTTTGTTGCAAGAACCATTTAATCTGGCAGAATTAGACAAAAGTTTAATAATCTATAAATATTGGGAGCAAAATTAAAGTGACTGATTTTTCATTTAAGGCAGATAAATTAGGAAATATTGATTTTAAAGTTAAAGATTTATCATTAGCAGATTTTGGAAGAAAAGAAATTGAATTAGCTGAACACGAAATGCCAGGCTTGATGGCGATGAGAAAAGAGTTTGGTGCAAAAAAACCTTTGAAGGGTGCAAGAATTACAGGCTCATTACACATGACAATTCAAACTGCGGTTTTGATTGAAACATTGGTGGAATTAGGAGCTGAAGTTCGCTGGGCATCTTGCAATATTTTCTCAACTCAAGATCATGCAGCAGCCGCAGTTGTTGTTGGTCCAAATGGCACGAAAGAAAATCCACAAGGTGTTCCTGTGTTTGCTTGGAAAGGTGAAACTTTAGAAGAGTACTGGTGGTGCACAGAACAAATCTTGCGTTGGACAGATGGGGAAGGTCCAAACATGATTTTGGATGATGGTGGAGATGCAACATTATTGGTTCACAAAGGTGTTGAATTTGAAAAATCAGGAGAAGAACCACAACCAGAAAAAGCAGATAGTGAAGAATTTTCTGTTGTTTTAAAACTTATTCAAAAAACTTTAAAAGAAAATTCAAGACTTTGGACAGATATTGCAAATAATATAAAAGGTGTAACAGAAGAAACTACAACTGGTGTGCATCGCTTATATGAAATGTTTAAATCAAAACAATTGTTGTTTCCTGCAATTAACGTAAATGATGCTGTAACAAAAAGTAAATTTGATAATAAATATGGAACACGTCATTCTTTGATCGATGGCATCAATAGAGCAACAGATGTATTAATCGGTGGAAAAGTTGCAGTTGTTTGCGGCTATGGAGATGTCGGTAAAGGCACCGCAGAATCTCTTCGTGGACAAGGTGCAAGAGTAATAATTACTGAAATAGATCCAATCTGTGCACTTCAAGCTGCGATGGATGGTTATGAAGTAAATACATTAGAAAATGTTTTGCCAACCGCTGACATCATTATCACTGCAACAGGTTGCGTAAATGTGATAACTGTTGATCACATGACCAAAATGAAAGATAAAGCAATCGTAGGAAATATTGGTCACTTTGATAATGAAATTGATATGGCAGGACTTAGCAATAATAAATCTGCCAAAAGAGTTAACATCAAGCCTCAAGTAGATGAATGGGTTTTTGATAACGGTCGTTCGATTATTGTTTTAAGCGAAGGAAGACTACTAAATCTTGGCAATGCTACGGGCCATCCTTCATTTGTGATGAGTAATTCATTTACAAATCAAGTATTAGCCCAAATTGAATTATTTACCAAAACTAATGAATATCCAGTTGGGGTTTACACCTTGCCAAAAGAATTAGACGAAAAAGTAGCAAGATTACATCTTGATGCCTTGGGTGCAAAATTAACTAAATTAACAAAACATCAGGCAGATTATTTAGGCGTTAGCGAAAATGGCCCATATAAGCCAGATCATTACCGCTACTAATTTTTTGCTTGATTTAATTGATTAGCTAAGTTTTCTTTTCTAATTCTTAAATCTGTGTAAAGAAAAACAGTGAATGCTGCCATGAAAGGTAACATCACGGTATAACCAAATATAGAACCAAGTGAATTAAAAAATACTGAAGTTGTATTTGGATTTTCAAGATTTCCTACTGAGGCAAATAAAGTAAATGGTGTGGCAACCACAATTGATAAAGCCTGACTAGCGATAACCCCAACTAATCCAATTCCAAAAACTCTTAGCATCATAGATTTTGATAAGGCAAATGATCTCTTTAATGAAATTAAAACTTTAGAATCTTCTAAAATCAAAGTAGGTACGCAAACATAAAGTGCTGTCCATAAATAGATTGCTCCAAATAATCCAATTCCTAACCCTGTAAATGTGATGAATAAACCAAAACTTCCAGGAATACTTGCACCAAGTCCTATACCTATAGCAAAACCTAAAACTAAAGAAGTTATCGGAAGAATCACACCTAACAAAGAAATCATAAACACTCTAAATAACTGAGGTTTAGATTTTTGCCATGCTTCATTGGCATTAATTTTTCTGCCCGTAATTGCATTTCCAATGACGTGAGTAAAAAGTGTTGTAGAAATGAGCTGCACAAAGAATAAAACAACTGCAGCAAATGCTGCTGCTTGAATACTAGGAATCAAAGCATTTAGTAATTCTTGTAATTGTTCTTGGGAGAAAGTTCCAGTAGGTTCTGGAAGTTCAGGAGAACTTAGATTTCCACCACCTCTGATAATTAAGGCAGAAACAAATAAAGAACTTAATTCAATTACAAAAGCTGCAAATAAACCAATACCAAGCATTGTCTTTGGCATACGTCTTAATGAATTAAGTGCACCACCAAGCATTTCATTCAGGCTTAGTTGCGTTAAAGGAATCAAATTTTGGCTGGGACCTTGAGTCATTTCTACCTCCAATTTGATTTTGTCATAAGACAGGTGAAAGCATTGCATTATGGCTCGAGTTCTTGTAGTTGATGACGACCAAGCGCTTTCTGAAATGCTGGGAATAGTTTTACGAGCAGAAGGTTACGAGCCATCTTTTTGTGATGATGGGGCAAAAGCTTTTTCAATATTTAAGGAATCAAAACCAGATTTAGTTTTATTAGATTTAATGCTTCCAGGATTAGATGGAATTGAAGTCTGCAAACAAATTCGAGATGAATCTGTTGTTCCCATAGTCATGCTAACTGCTCGAGGAGACACTTTAGATGTGGTTCAAGGACTTGAATCAGGGGCAGATGATTACATTATTAAACCTTTCAAACCGAAAGAGTTGATTGCAAGAATTAAAGCCAGATTAAGAAAAGAAGATTACAAATCTGAAACTTTAACTTTAGGCGATTTAAATATAGATGTATTAGGACATAGCGTTAAAAGAAATGGTAAAACAATTATTTTGACGCCATTAGAATTTGATTTATTAGTTGCTTTAGCAAGAAAGCCTTGGCAAGTTTATACGCGAGAACAATTATTGACTGAAGTTTGGCATTATCGAAATCCAGCAGACACAAGATTAGTCAATGTTCATGTACAGCGTTTGAGAGCAAAAGTTGAAGAAGATCCAGAAAATCCAAAAATTGTTATGACAGTTAGAGGCGTTGGGTACAAGGCAGGTCCGTGAGTTTTTTTCGCAACCTTAGAAGTTTGTGGAATAGATCTTTAAGTATAAGAATTATTTCCACAACTTTTTTAATGTCATCTATTTTGATAACAATTATTGGATTAGCTTTAATAAATAGAGTAAGTACTGGAATTCTTTCGGCTAAAGAAACAGCATCAATCACAGAGGCAAACTCAGCAATTAAAGATGCCCAAAGAGTAATTACTGCAACTGATACTGGAGCAAGTAGTTTAACAATTACATCAATTGTTGATACTGCAGTAAATGCTCTTGCTGATAGGGCAGGGCAATCTGGTTTATACGATGTTTTATTTTTAACTTCACCCGAATTATCAAGCTTTGGCTTTCCTGAGCGAGGGACTAATTTAGTTGCAGTAACAAGTGTGAGTGATGAATTAAAATCGCAAGTTCAAAATTCAAATAATTTACTTTGGTCCTATACCCGAATTAACTATTTAGATGGTCGAAATGTGCCTGGTTTAGTAATTGGAGCACCAATTGAAATACGAAATTTTGGAACATATTTGCTATTTCTTCTATTTCCTCTACAGCAAGAAGAAGAAACAATTAATATCATTCAATCTTCTGTTTTAGCGACTGGAATATTTCTTGTTATTGGTTTATTGATTTTAGTTTGGTATTTAACAAAATCAGTTTTATCACCTGTTAGAAAAACAGCAAATGCGGCAGAAAGACTGAGATTAGGACTACTTAATGAAAGAGTTCCAGTAAGCGGAGAAGACGATTTAGCAAAATTAGCCGGATCATTTAATTCAATGGCTGCATCTATTCAAGAACAAATCACTCAACTTGAACAAATGTCTAGAATGCAAAGAAGATTTGTTTCAGATGTTTCTCATGAACTTAGAACTCCATTAACGACAGTAAGAATGGCAGCAGATGTCTTGTATGAAGCAAGAGATCAATATCAGGGAGAAACTGCTAGGGCTGCAGAATTACTAAGTACTCAAATAGAGCGATTTGAAATATTACTTGCGCAATTATTAGAGATAAGTAGATTTGATGCTGGTGCAGCTGAATTAACTTTGAAAAAAACTGACATTAAACAACTTATTGAAAAAACTGCAGATTCATTATCTAATCTGTTAATAAGTCAAGAAACTCCAGTGATTATTACAGGAGATGCACCAGAAATTGATTTAGATCCAAGAAGGGTTGAAAGAATTTTAAGAAATCTAATTTCAAATGCTTCTGAGTATGGTCAAGGTAACCCTATTGAAATTGAAATTGGCAGTGATGAAGATGCAATTGCTGTTGTTGTAAAAGATAAAGGACCTGGATTAAAACCAGGAGAATCATCTCTTGTATTCAATAGATTTTGGCGAGCAGATCCTGCACGAAATAGAAAAACTGGTGGTACCGGACTTGGCTTAGCAATTGCATTAGAAGATGCAAGATTGCATTCTGGTTGGTTGGATGCTTGGGGTTTGCCTGGCTTGGGAAGTATGTTTCGTTTAACTTTGCCAAGAGTTGCCCATAAAACTGTTACAAAATCACCTTTGCCAATCGGATTAGGTGATGATGCAAGTGTTGAATTAGATAATTCTTTGAACATCGAATTAATTAACTCAGGTAAAAGTTCTTAACAAATGTTGAATAAGTTTCTTTTAATCTCTTTGAGTTTATTAATTTCTGCTTGCGGCAATATTCCAACGTCTAGCTCAGTGAACATTGGGCCAGAGTTTGGTTCAAATGATCAAAATTCAATAATTCGAGTTATCGCAAGTAGACCTCAACCTGGAATGAGTCAAGAGCAAATTATTACTGGCTTTTTGAATGCATCTGCTTCAAGTGATAACGATTTTGCAATAGCAAGAGAGTATTTGGTTCCGAGTAAAAAAAATTCATGGAATCCAACAAAATCGATCGAGGTGTATGAGGGTCAAGGCCAATTTGAATTTATAAATGAAAATCAAATCGACTTCTCTGCAGCACTTCACTCTCAAGTTAATGAAACTTCTAGAATAGTTTTTGCTAACCCTGAAGATCAATTATTAAAAACTTTTAAATTGGAGAAAGTTGATGATCAGTGGCGAATAAATATCGATTTTGATGGCTTAGTTATATCAAAAACTGATTTAGATAGAAGTTTTTCTTTTTATCCTCTGTGGTTTGTTGATCCAACTAAGACTTTTTTGGTGCCTGAATCAGTTATTTTACCCAAAGCAATCACAGCAAATGCCACAAGATTGATGCAATTACTTTTGCTAGGGCCTAGTGAACAAATTAATAACACAGTAATAACAGCTTTTCCAAAAGGGAGCTCCCTTTCAATTGATTCAGTACCAATCACCAATGGAGTCGCAAGTGTTTCATTAAATGAAACAGTCCTTAAGGCGGCAAGTTTAGAAAGACAATTATTAGCTTCCCAAATTGTTAAAACCTTAACAAGAATTCCTGAAGTCAAATCAATTCAAATAAAAGTAGGGACACAAAATTTAAGCATTTTAAATGCACCTCTTAATCAGACAGCTTCGACTTGGGATAAATTTTATTCGGACTCGAATTACAGCAATGTTGCTTATTTTATTTCAGAAAATAAATTATGGAAAAATAACGCAGAAACAAAATCATTAACTGGAAAAACAGAAATAGATTCAAAACTCTGGTCATATGGAACTTCGAATCGATCTGAAAATCTATATGCACTAGTAGATGAGACCAAAACAAATTTAATAATAAATAGTTACTCGCCAGAATTTAAAGAAACTATATTTAGTTCTTCAAATATTGGTAATCCGAAAATAGATGTTTTGGATACAATATGGGTTACTTTAAATAATCAAGTTTCAGTCTTTTCAAGTGATAAAAAACTGAATTTAATTGCACAAAATTTTGCGATTGAAGATATAGCCGAAATTATTCCAGCTCCTGATGCATCACGGGTGTTATTGATTATCAGATCTGTTTATGGAACAGAACTAAGATTGGCTAATGTCATAAGAAATCCTGACACAATAGTTTTGACCAATATTAGAAAAATAATGCGTGATGGCTTTTCAATCACAAAAGCAGTTTGGCAAGATGAAACAAATATTTTGTATTTAGATTCTGGGTCTCAACCTGTGAATGTTTACAGTTTAGATATTTCCACTGGTGCCTCAAGAAATATCTATTCAATTAATGGAGCACAAGATATAGCCAGTAGATCTGGACAAGTCACAATGCTTGAAATTAACGATGGAACAATTTTGCAAAGAATTACTGGTGAGTGGAAAGTTATTTCTAATTCTCAAAGCCCTAATTATCCAAATTAGTTATCCACAACTCTTGATTGATAACAATTTAAGAGATTGAGAATTTCTGATAAAAAATAAGTTTTATGTTAAATTTATGAAATTTTTTGCATCACTATTATTTGAAAAGTATTGTCAGTACTGTGGGGCAGTTGGCGAATTAATATGTTTTATTTGCTTAAAAAAAATTGTTAACAACTATTCTATTCGAAAACTTAATGATAAAAAAATAATATATTTCTTTAAAAATGATCCAAAAATTATTGAGTTAATAGTTTCATATAAGGATAAAAATATCTATTCTCTTGGATCACTTTTAAGTTTCATCATCTTTGCAGGCCTTGAAATCTTGAGCCAAAATGATACGTATGCAGTTGTTAATGTCCCAACAAGTCCACTTAATATTAAAAAAAGAGGCTCAGATCCCATTTCGCAAATGACACAGCAGGCATGTTTGTTAAATAAAAAGAAATATCATTTCAAAGAAAATTTAATAAAAAATGTTCAAAATAGGAAAGATCAAGTTGGATTAAGCTTTGAGGATAGAAAGTTAAATATAGCTAATTCTTTTAAAGTCTCTAAGAAAGA
>JACCDO010779245.1_pt1 | contig 11651 bp, 7 predicted proteins | sample 7446101 | NCBI WGS metagenome assembly JACCDO01 (sample SAMN15323440, study PRJNA562643) | freshwater metagenome | isolation source: river surface water | place: USA:Blue River Watershed | collected 2017-08-16
CCCCGGGCGCGGCGGGCTTGGTGCGCACGGGCGCCGGCGGGCGGACGGTGGGCGCGGCGGGGACGAAGGCCGGCAGCACGCGGACGACGAAGTCGACGGGGCGCTCGGCCAGAGGGTTCACGAGTTCGACGGCCTGGCCGGCGACTGCGAATTGCCTGGGGGCGACGGATCCGTGTTCCTGACCGATGTGCCAGAGGATGTCGCCCTTGGCCCGGCGGAGGACGTAGGTGGGCGTCAGTTCGAAACCGTCCGCCTGCGCGCGCGCGACCCACACGGACTCGGCCCGGGCATGGTGGCTGAAGATCAGGGCGCGCGGACCGGTCGGCGGGCGGAAGGACGCGGCGATCGTCTGGTGCTGCGCGGGCGTGAGGCGGCGGTTGACCTCCGTCCAGGTCCGCAACGCTTCCAGGAAATCCTCGGTCTGGCCATGGCGCGCGAGCTGCTCCACGCCGACCCCGAACATGGGCTCGGGCTTGGCGAGGCCAAGCGCGCCGCCGAGGTGCCCCTGGCTCAGGACGAAGTGGGCCTCGAGCAGGTTCGAGGCGGGGCGGCCGGGCTGGTCGAGCGCGACGGGGACGGTCCAATTGCCATGCGAATAGGCGCAGGCGCCGGCCATGAGCCGCTTCGACGAGTTGAGGCGGTATTCGAACCAGCAATCGGGCCGCGCGCCGCGGCTGTCGTGCGCGGTGGTCGGGCGCGTCAGGCCTTGGTACACGAGCGTGGCGTATTTGCGGTAGCCCCAGAAGCCCTCGTGCGCATGGATCTCCGCGCCGTCGAACTCGACGTGCTCGACGAGGCAGCGGTTGACCAGGCCGGCGTACTCGGCGGCCATCTCGGCCAGCAGCGTCGTGTCGTTGCCGGGAATGAAGTTCGCGCCGTAAGGGGCGTAGAGGCCCACCAGGGGCGCGCAGACGGGATGGGCGACGGCGGTCGTCGTGCCGACGCCGCGCCGGCAGCGGACGAGTTCGTAGGAGCCGTCGGCTTGGCGGAGAGCCGCGTCGAAGCGCACGATCTCCTGGTCGACCTTGAGCCAGTTGCTCTCGATGGTGGCGCCGCGCTCCCCGACGGAGGGGAACTTCCCGCGGCGCTCATCCTCCGAGGGCAGGACCATCCCGGGCGCGAGCCGCACCCGCAGCTTGTCGGCCTTGGCGTCGACCGCCCCCATGAGCCGGCCCTCGCCCCAGGAAGCGAGCCGCGGGTCGGGGCGGATGCCCACGCGCTTGGGGTCCGACTTGCCGATGCCACCCGAGATGGAATGCAGCGCGAGGTACATCCCGGCGGCGCGGACTTCCTCGGCGAACCCCCGGAGGTCGGCCTCGCCGCGCGGGAAGACGCGCGGGTTCACGTCGACGTGGCCGTGCTGGTCGGGCCAGAAGGGGTCCGGACGCCAGACGTCGGTGAAGAGGTAGATCTGCCGGAGGTGCGCGCGCCGCGCGAGCGCGAGGCCGGCGCGCAGTTCGTCGAGGCTCCGGCCCGCCAGGATCAGCTGCGAACGGTCCGCGAAACGCGCCTGCCAGGCCCGCACCCAGGCCTGCGCGCGCGGGAGGTCCCAAGGTCCGTCGACCTGCGGGTGCGGGAGACCTTCCTCGACCCAGAGCCGCAGCAAGGTCGCATCCTCGTCGTCGTCCCCCGTGCGCTCATAGAGGGCGAAACCACCGCGGGGGTTCGCCGCGTCGCGGTTCCACAACGCCGACCACGTGACGCGCAACAGCCCCGCGCCCCCGGACGCTTCGGTCATGTAGTCGAGCGGCAGCAGGCGGAGGTCGGGCCCGCCGAGCATCGTGAAGCGCAAGGACTCGCGCGCGACCGGCTCGATCCCGCGCAGTTCGACGATGCGGAAGGCGAGGTGGCGCGCCCCGCCGCGGGTGGCGAAGACGACGGCTTGGCGGCCATCCGCGCTGGCCGCCTCCAGTCGCCCTTCCCCCGCTTGGCGCAAGGCCGGCAGGAGGGTCGTCCGGCCATCCGGCAGGACCAACGCGAAACCTTCCTGACCAGCCCCGGGCCGCAGCAACGTGCCGGCGGCACCCTTGCGCGCGCAGGCCAGCGGGCGGCCTTGGGCGTCGAACTTCAGCGTAAAGCTATCGCACGCAAGTTCGACCTCGGCGGCCACGAGGGCCGCCCAAGCGAAGCAGAAGGAGCACAGGAGGCGACGCATCGACGAGCCACTCTGATTGCCGCGCCGCGCCGTGGCAAGGGGCGAGGCGGACCCGCCGCCCTTACGCCATCGCCGGCAGCGGACCGGCTTGGGCGATGAGATGATCGCGGAACGCGGCCGCCAGCGGTGAAAGCCGGCGACCGGTGGGGTACACGATCTGCCAGCTGGACTGCAGCGGGAAGCCCTCGACGTCCAAGGTGATGAGGTCGGTCCGCGCGCTGGCCCGCAAGGCGTGCGCGGAGACGACGGCGAGTCCCATGCCGCCGGCGACGGCTTCGAGGATCGCTTCGTTGCTGCCGAGTTCGAAGCGCACCTCGGGAATCTGCCGGCGGCGGCGGAAGAAGTCGTCGACGGCCAGGCGCGTGCCGGAGCCGGTTTCGCGGGCGATGAAGCGATCGGCCGCGAGGTCCTCGGGCCGGAGCTTGCCGCGCTTGGCCAAGGCGTGGCCGCGGGGAGCGACCACGACGAGCGGATTGGGCATGAAGGCCTCGCTGGTCAGCGCCAGGTTCTCCGGCGGCCGCGACATGATGTAGAGGTCGTCCTGGTTGGCGCGCAGCCGCTCAATCACGCCGTCGCGATTCAGGAGGGCCATCGCGACCTCGACCTTGGGCCGGGCCGCGCAGAAGGACCCGAGCATGCGGGGGGCGAAGTACTGCGCGGTATTGACCATCGCGACGCGCAGCAGGCCGGATTCCGCCCCCTTGATGCCCTGGACGCTCTGCACAAAAGCGAGCCACTCGGAACGGACCCCTTGGGCGGCCTTGGCGAGTTCCTTGCCGACCTCGGTGAGGTAGACCTTCCGGCCGATCACCTCGTAGAGGGGCATCCCCACCGCCTCGGTCAGGTCGCGCAGGTGCACCGACGCCGTCGGCTGGGTCACATTGGCCTCCTTGGCCGCCGCGCTGATGCTACCCGTCGAAACCAGCGCGCGAAAGATTTCCAGCTGTCGAAAAGTGACGTTCATGGATTGGAGTCAATGAACTGAAATCGGGAAATAGCATCGGGTCAATTCAGCCACGCCGAAAACCGGGCAAATAGGGCGGCCTTCGCGCCATTAGCAAGGCCTACCGACTGCGCCTGGAAGGCGAGCGGTCAGAGGGTAGCGGTTGGCGGTTTGATCGATGCGGCATCCGGTGCCATCGACTCAGCACTCTGACCTCTACGCTCGATTCTGTACTCGATTCCGCACTCCGTACTCAGAAATCCGTACTCTGTACTCGATGCTGCACTCTGTACTCTGTACTCGATCCAGTACTCAGCCCTCTGCATCCAACCCTTACTTCCGCTCCGCCCGGGTGGTCTTGCCGATCTCAGCGACCCAGTCGTCCATCTGCACCAGCAACTCGCGGACTTCGGACTTCGGTCGCTGGAGATAGATGTTGAAGAGCTTGCCTTCGACGAGGACGAAGCCCCCGAGGATGAAGTTGGGGCCGCTGGGCATGATGAATTGGAGCGACCGTTCGGTCCGGCCGACGACGGCGGGATTGCCCAAGCCGGCCACCACCTGGTTGAACTCCTCGTCCTTCACCTCGCGGCGAAGCTTTTTCCGGGTGTCGTCCATGTCGTTCTTGCCGAATTCGGCCGCCACACCCTCGGCGATCTTGGCGAACGCGGCGAGGTCGACCTCGCGGTCCGCCGTCTGGTTCTTCACGGTCCCCCAGCAGTCCAGGCCGGTGTCGAGGACCTTCGCCTCCCGGCAATGGGCGAGATGCTCCGGCGTCAGCTGGACGAAGACATACTTGAAGTTCCTGCGCGGATCCGTGGCCAGGTTCTCGAAACGCTCGTGGAAAGCCTTCGCCCACTCCTCCTCCCGGCCCACGGAGACGAACCGCTTCGGGAGCGGGAACTTGAACGCGGTCTTGCCCACGCGCACCTCCTGCAACGCGAACCCCTTCTCGGCGGCGGCCGAGGGCTTTTCGGCGGCGGGGGCGAACGTGGCGGCCAGCAGGCCCAGGGCGAGGACGAGGGGTTTCATAAGAGCGTTATTGTTTACGCCCAACCCGCGGTCAACGCCCGGGTAGGGGCCGCACCGCTTCTACGCGCGGAGCGCGTGCGGCTAGGGGTTGGCGGTTGGCGGCTTGGCGAGGCGGCACCAGCTACGCTCGATTCAGCACTCGATGCTGCACTCCAAACTCTGTCCTCTTTGCAGCACTCTGTACTCCGTACTCTGCACTCCGTCTCTCAGGTAGGGCTGACCGTCTCGGTCGGCCGGGGATCTCAGATCTCCGGACCAGCAGGGACGCTGGTCCCTACCTTGCGTGCATGGTATAAGCGTGCGGTTTGGGGTTAGCGGTTAGCGGTTGGCGGTTTGGCGATGCGGCATCAGGCGCAATCGACTCAGCACTCGATTCAGTACTCTGTACTCGATTCAGCACTCGCTGCACCCCTCTGGCCCCACTCCCTACTTCCTAACTCCTCCCACCCTGTCCCTAGCCTTTTGCATCATACCCCCTCCGCATCATCAGTTTAGTTTGCAGGCAACGGTCCCGCGCCGCATCCTGCCGCCATGGAACCCCTCCTGGCCCTCGCCGGCGCCGGCCTTTGCTTAGCCGGCCCGATCGCGGTCATCGTGCTCTGGAACCGACTGAGCAAGCTCGAGGAACAGGTCAGGCACCTTACGGCCCTCCAAAATCAGGCCCGCGGCCCGGTAGCGCCGCCCGCGGCCTTCATGCCGCCGACGCCGAAGCCTGCTGCGACCGCCGCGCCCGCACCGACGCTTGCGGCCGCGACTCCAGCCGCCGTCGTCAACACCACCCCGGCCGCCGCACCTGCGCCTTCGGCCGCGAGCCTTCCCGAGCCGCCGCCGCTTCCGCTTCCCCCGCCTCTCCCGACGGCACCGACGCCGCAACCAAGCCTTCGGCCCGCCAGCCCTTCCGTGGCCGGTCCCGCCACGGACTCCCTGGCCGGCCTGCGCAAGCTGGGCCTGCTCCCGCCCGCCGACCTCAAAGGGGAGTTCGCGCTGGGCTCCTGGTGGGCGATCCGCATCGCAGGCGTGCTCGCGCTGGCTGCGGTCGTCTTCCTCGCCGTCTGGCTCAACCTCCGCTCGGCGCTGCCCCCGTGGCTGCGCCTCGCCGAGATCATCGGCCTCGGGGCCGCGGCCACGTGGGGTGGACTCCGGCTGGAACGCACGCGCCGAGACCTCGGTCGCGTGGTCTTCGCGGTCGGCCTCGCGGTCTTCCAGTTCGCCGCCTGGGCGGCCCACGGACTGGAGCGCATGCGGGTGCTGGATACGCCCCTGCAGGCGGCCACCCTGCAGTTCGTCGCCGCCCTCGTCGTCGGCGCGGTCGCCCTGGCCCGCCGCGACCGGCTCATCGGCCAGCTCGCGGTCGCCTTCGCCGCGGTCGCCACCTTCTTCTCCATCCGCGCCGGCTCCGACCCCCTGTCGGTCGGCCTGGAAGCCGGCTCGATCGCGGTCCTCGGCGGCGTGCTCCTCGCGCGCGGCGGCTGGACGTCGGCCGGGGCGCTCAGCCTCCTGTCCTCGGTCGCCACCCTCGCCTTCCTGCGGCTCGAGCGACCCGCCGCGCCCGACGTGGCGCTTGCCGTCCAACTCGGCGCGGCGCTGGCGTTCCTCTCGCTCTGGCTGGCCGACCGCTTCGGCCAGGCCGCCGAGGCGGATGAAGGCAACGTCCGCAACGCCCTGCTCGGCGCCGCGTTCCTCACCCCCGCCACGCTCGCCGTCTGGGTGGCCCAAGGCGGCGACGACGCGCATGCGCTCGCCGCCGGGATCGTCGCCCTCGTGGCCGCGGCCGTCGGCTTCGCCGAACTGGGCCGACGGCGCCCAGCCGCCGAAGTCCTGCTCGCGGCCGCGCTCTTCTTCGCCGCCGCCGCGCTCGCGTGGAAGCTCGAACCTTCTCTCGTCTGGCTCGCCTGGATGCTCGCCGCCGCGCTCGCGCAGCTGCTGCATGCGCGCACGCAGGTCGCCCTGCTCCCCTGGGCCGCCAAACTCCTGACGCTCGTCGGTACCGTCGCCTACCTGCGGGAGGCTCCCACGACGACCTGGATCTGCCTGCTCGCGCCCGCCTCCGTGGGCGCCTTGGCCGCGTGGCGCCTGCGCCTGGCGGACGAGGACTCGGCGTCCGCGCGCGTGGGCAGGTTCATGGACCTCGCCGGCTTGGGCGTGCTGACCTGCTTCGTCCAGGGTCACCTCCCCGACGGGCAAGCCCCGTGGGCCTGGCTCGTCGTGCTGCCCTCCGCCATCCTCTTCCGCCGCCCCGCCCTGCTCTTCGCGCTCGTCCCGGCGATCCTGTGGACCCACGGGGAAGTGCTGCTGACCCACTCGGGTTCGATGGTGGGCTGGGCGCTGCTGCTCACCGCGTTCAACGCGCTGGGCGTCCATCTGGCCGGGAAACGGGCGGAGTTCTTGGCCGACCTCGGCCGGCCGCTCCTCGCCTTCGTCGCCGCGTTGATGCTGGGCAAGGCGCTCGACCTCGGCTTGGCCTTCCCGCCCAACGCCGACGACTGGCGCGCACCGCTGCTCTGGTCGCTCGGCGCCTTGCTGACCTTGGGCCTGGCCGAGGGTTTCCGCAAGTTCACGACGTGCGAACTCAGCCCGCTCGCGGCGGTGCTGGGTTTCTGGCCCGCCTTCCTCGTCGCCGTCGCGGAAAGCTCCGCCTCCGAGCCCTCACTCGGGATGACGCTCTTCTGGCTCGCAGGCCAAGCCATCGCGCTGCTCGCCTTCGCCCGCCACCGTCGCCCCGATGCCAGCAACGCCGACGCCTTCGCGGGGATCTTCGCGGCGCTCATCGGGTCGACCGTCCTCCTCACTTTCTCCCACCTCGAAACGGGCGTGGCCCCGCTCTTCTGGGCCCTCTCCGCCGCCACGACCTACGCCGTCGGACGTCTCTTCGCCATGCGCGCCTACGGCTGGATCGGCGTGGCCGGCCTGTTCCTCGCCACGGGCTTCGCCCTCACCTCCCATGAAACTACGGCGGCGATCTACCTGGCGCTCGCCGTGTTCGATGCAACCATGGTCTGGCTACTGGAGGAGTGGGACCAGCCGGCCGCGCGGGTCGTCCAGCTGATCCTGGCCTTCTTGGCCGCCAGCCTCGCGCTGCTCGCCGCCGGCAAGTTCCTCTCGCCGCTCCTTACGCCCGGCTTCAAGGAAGCGGTGCTCTGGTTCGTCGGCGCCGCGATCGTGGCCGCCCTCGCCGAAGCCTTCGTCCGGAAGTCCGGCCGGCGGTCCCTCGGGCTCGCCGCGCTCCTCGGGCTCGTCCCCCCTTGCCTCAGCCTCACCGACGGTCGCTTGCCCGCGGTCGTCGCGCCGGCGTCCACCCCGCTCTGGCTGGCGGGGCTCGGCCTGATGCTCTTCACCCTGGCCCGGCACACGCGCGAACTGGGCGCGGCGGGCTCCGTCTGGCGCAGCGTCGTCGGCGCGGCCGGCACCGGCCTCATCCTGATCGTGCTCGGCGAACTCCCCGGGACCCTCGTTTCGCTCTTCTGGGCCTTGGGCTCCGCGCTCACCTTCACCCTCGGCCTCCTGGTTGGCACCCGCGCCTACCGCGTGCTCGGCCTTCTCGGCCTCTTGCTCGCGACCGGCCACGTCGTCCTGTACGATGTGCACGACCTCATCGGGCGCATCGTCGCCTGCGCCGCCATCGCCACCGCCTTCTTCGGCGTCGCCTGGCTCTACGGCCGCTTCGTGAAGAAGGAAGCGGGACCGTAGGCAGGGCGGATTTGGCCCACTGTCCATCCGTAGGGCTGACCGTCTGCGCGCAGGGTAATCGCGCGCGGTTGGGGGTTAGCGGTTAGCGGTTGGCGATGCGGCACCAGCTACACTCGATTCAGCACTCGATGCAGCACTCTGCACTCAGTCCTCTGTACTCGATTCAGCACTCCTGCCCTCCGGCCAACCGATCAACTCATCAACTTTCACCCAGCCACATAATCGACGACCAACGCCTTCTCGAGCACGCCGCCGAGCATGCCGACGAACTCCTGGTGCGCGGGCTCGTGGAGATAATGCTTCTCGAGGGCTTCCTTGCTCGCGAAGGTCAGCGTGAAGATGTGGGTGAAGCCCTGGTCGAGCCCTTCCGGGCTCACGTTCGTGCCGCACTCGAACGCCTTCACCGCCGGCAGCTTGCCCGGCAGGGCCCTGAACGCATCCACGATCGCCTGCACCTTGGCGGCGGGCGCATCGGCCTTGAACTGGAACAGGACAACGTGGCGGTAGTGGCTCATGGCTCCAGCGAGCCCATCTGCCCCGGGGTCGTCAAGCCAGCGTCGCGATCCTACCCTGGGCCGCCTGTCCCTTAAATGAAAATGACTCTAGGACAGCACACGGTGCTGCCCCTACCACCCACTACCTAATCCCCACTCCCTAATTCCTACCCCTACTCCCTAATTCCTCGCGCCCTTACCCGCGTTCCCCCTCAACTCGCTCACTCAAACACCTTATCCAAAATCGCGCGGATCTCGGCCTTGGGCAGCGGGCCGCGCGGCGCCGTCTTCACCGAGGTGAACTCGTGGCCTTCGTAACCCTCCGATTTCTTCAAGGCCCGCAAGTAGGCCTCGAGCAGGCGGCCCCAGACCTCCGGCTCGGGGAACGCCCCCGCCGGCACGCCGGCCACCACGCTATAGCCCTCGTTGGACCACTCCGTCTCGCGGCAAAGCAACACCCACTCGCCGGTCTCATCCGGTCCGACCGTGAACAAAGTCTCTTCCGTATGCCCCGGACCGAGGTCCAGTTCGCATTTGAAGAGCAGCCGGTACTTCCCGCGGGAGAAGTCCAACCCCCCTTCGCCCAGCCACGTCGCCACCCGATGTTTCTCATGGAATCCCATAAGGGACGGTATACCCGCCCGCGGACCTTTGTCTAGCGGCTCCAGGCCGGGCTGAGCGTTTGCGCCTAGAAGGCGCGCGGTTGGGGGTTGGCGGTTAGGGGTTTGATTGATGCGGCTACCACTACACTCGACTCAGCACTCGATTCAGCACTCCGCACTCTGTCCTATGTACTCTGCCTCTTCAGGCAGGCCTGCCCATCCCCGGTCGGCCGCAGGCATGGGGTCTGGCTTCGTCTCGCGCAGCGATGACGTGCCTGACCCCATGCCGGGGCCCGCCCCCCGCGCTGCCCATCACCTATTCCAAATAGGGACTTCGAATCCCTTCCCCCAATACTCCTTGAGCAGCTGATCCCAGCGGGCGGTCTGCTCGGCGTTGAAACCGAAGGCGTCCGCCGGCAGGACCGGCGCTTCCGCGAATCCGTCATGGCTCCCGTCGGGCTTAAGCCTCTCCTGATAGCGATAGATGTTCACGGGGTAGCGGGCGCACTGCCGACCGAGGACGACCCACCAGACCTGGTTCCAGGTCAGGCGCCGGTCGAAGAAATTCACCGCCTCGCCCCACGAGAGCGGACCTACGGAGCTCATGCCCCGGCGGACCCGATTCTCGACGCGGATCCACGTGACCCCGGGCTCGCGCCGATGGATGCCCGCCCAGGTGACCGGATCATCCTGCTGCAGTTCCTTGCCAAAGATGGCCTGGATCGCGAAGGCCCGGCCGTCGGCCAGATTCAGGAGAGGCCCCTGGATCGTGATGCCGAACTCGGCCGCCACCGCCCACGTCCAGCGCGCGTAGCGTTCGGCCAACCCGAGACCGGCGTCCGCCCATTCCAGCTTCAAGGTCGGCTCCGCCGCCAGCCGGTCCTCGGCCTTCTCGGCCCGAGCCCGCCATTGCTTCACGGACACAAGCTGCTCCTCGAGGTGCTCGCGCAGGTGCGCCTCCGTCTCCTCGAACTCGGCCAGCTTGGTGAGTTTTTCCCGGTACTCGGGGTCGTCCAGCTGGGCGACGCTCACCAGGCGCTCCAGTTCCGTGTCTACTTCGCCCACCTTAATCCGCGGCGGCTTCAGCGCCTTCCGCGCGTCCTTGATGATCGCCCGTTTTGCCTTCAGCAGCTCGCGGGCCGCCCGCTTCTCGAGCGCGGGGACCTTGGAGGCGCGCACGTAGACCACCCCGTCGATGGACGACAACGGGCCCCGCTCGACGTATCCCGAGTTCACCGTGAAACCCAACTCGTCCAGGAAGTCGCGCAGCTCGCGGTTGCTCCCGCGCTCCGGCAAACTCACGTAATGCGTGGGTTCCAGCCCGAGCTTCTCGGCCTTCTCCGCCAGCGCCTCGTGCTCGCTGAGCAGGTCGTCGACCCAACCCGGCAGGTTGCCCACCAGGTCGTCGTCCGCCCCCACCACCAAGTAGTTCCGGTTGTCGCAGAGGTTGCTCAGGGCCTCCTCGTCGTAGTCCTCTTCGGACGGGGGCTCCCCGTCGTGAAATCCATTCGGTCCGATTGCGCAGCTCATAGGACCTGCAGTCTACCCAACCCGCGGCCCACGTCCACCGGACCGCTTGTCATAGAAAGTCATAGGAATTGTGGAGGGCCGGAGGACAGGAGGACTAGAGGGCCGGAGGACTCGAGGGCACGGGGAATCATGGATGGTTAATCCCTCGCCCGGACGCCGGTCCCTAACTTCGCGCGGAACGCGTGCGGTTGGGGGTTAGCGGTTGGCGGTTTGATTGAAGCGGCATCAGGTACGCTCGACTCAGCACTCCGCATTCTGTGCTCTGTACTCTGTAATCCGTACTCTGTCCTCTGTCTCTTCAGGTAGGGCTAACCGTCCCCGGTCGGCCGTGCATCTTTTCCCGCGGACCAGCAGGGACGCTGGTCCCTACCAAGCGGGCTGGGTATTGGGGTCGGGTCTGCTTAATTGGGTCTGATCCTATTAATATGCTGCTCGTCGCCTTATTCCGGCTCAAGCACGACCGCCGTACCATAGCAAAGTACCTCAGTGCAGTCCTCCATTACTGGATTTGCGTTATAAGCTACTCCGACGATGGCGTTGGCACCCAAAGAGAGGGCCGAGGTTATCATGGCATCTTGCGCTTCTTTGCGGGTCTTCTCACACATGCCAATATACGCGGAGACACGCCCACCAAGCGCCTTGCCGACCGCACCACCGAATCCCTCAAAGATATTAGGAGTTCGCACCACGACTCCTCGGGCAATACCTAGGTAATGGCTAACTCTATATCCCTGAACAGTAGGCGTGGTGGTGACCGCGATCAGCCGCAAACTTGCGAGTTCCTGAATCGCCGAAGACACGGATTCACTCCGCTTCTCCTCCGCGACTTTCAGATTGAGTTCTTCAACCTTTGCCCAATCAGGCATCCCCTCGATCCAGTAGTGGTCACTGGGGAGCACCAACTCTTCCCTCAATAATTCCGGGAACTGCGACCAGCTTGAATCCAGGGTTGGTTTACCATTTCGCGAGAACCTTATCTTCGTTTCGGGGGAAATACCCATAGCCTCAAGTTAATATCACAAACGAATTACATGTCGAAATCCGAATACGCGGACTCTCCATTCAACAACTAAACAAGCGGGCTACCATCGATTTTATGGGTGACGAGCTGGCGGGAGCGGGCGGTGATCCGGCCCAAGAGCCCTTCGCAACATGCGTCTTCCACCAGGGTGGTGTTGTAACGGTTGCCCTCGTAGAGCGCATTCAGG
>JACCDO011164769.1_pt1 | contig 11649 bp, 9 predicted proteins | sample 7446101 | NCBI WGS metagenome assembly JACCDO01 (sample SAMN15323440, study PRJNA562643) | freshwater metagenome | isolation source: river surface water | place: USA:Blue River Watershed | collected 2017-08-16
CCATGATTGATCAAGCTTCAATTACCGGAGAATCCTTACCTGTCCATAAACAAGTGGGTGATCAAGTGATTGCGGCAACACTCAATCAACTTGGTGTGATTGAAGTAGAAGTGAAATTTTTAGGCGATGATACCACGATTGCAAAAATTATTCGTCTTGTTGAAGAAGCCAGTCAAACGAAAGCACCGCTTGCAAAGTTAGCAGATGAAATTTCAAGAATCTTTGTGCCCATTGTGTTATTCATTTCGATATCAGCTTTCATCATTTGGATTTTGGTAGGTCAACCAATTGATTTTGCTTTACAGATTATGATTGCGATTTTAGTCATATCTTGCCCATGTGCATTAGGTCTTGCTACCCCTGTGACGATGATGGTGGGAACTGGTAAAGGCGCAGAGTTAGGTATTTTAATTAAATCAGCAGAAGCGATGGAAAAATTACATACGATTGACACAGTCGTGATGGATAAAACCGGAACGATTACCCAGGGTAAACCTGTCGTTGTTCAAATCCTTTGCCAACCCAATCAATCACTTGAATTAGTTAAACAAATTGCTGCTTCGATTGAATATAATTCTGAGCACACCTTAGCGAAAGCCATCGTTGATCAATACGAAGGACCTTTACTTGTTGTTTCGAATTTCGTCTATGTTCCAGGGATGGGCGTGCGTGGAAGCATTCAAGATCAAACGTATCGCCTTACCAAAATTACAACGATGAATGAAGAACTATCCAAGATTTTATCAACCGGTAAAACCATCATCGAAATGAATGGACCCCAAGGATTGATGGCGCATTTTGTGATTGCGGATGCAGTCAAACCTTCTAGTGTCGAAGCGATACAAGCATTGAAGAAACTCGGAAAAAAATTAGTGATGTTGACAGGAGATTTAAAACCCGTTGCGCTAAGTATTGCAAGCGAAGTAGGAATCTCTGAAGTCATCGCTGAAGTGTTACCTCAAGATAAAGACGAAGTGATTGCTAACCTACAACAACAAGGAAGAAAAGTGGTGATGGTCGGTGATGGGATTAATGACGCACCTTCTTTGATGCGGGCGGATGTGGGGATGGCGATTGGTGCCGGAACAGACATTGCGATTGAAGCTGCCGACATTGTCTTATTACAATCCGATTTACGGCAAGTGGTTTATGCCTTCGATCTTTCTAAAAGTGTTGTAAAAAACATGAAAACGAATCTATTTTGGGCCTTTTTCTATAATTTAATCGCAATTCCTTTAGCAGCTGGGATCTTATTCCCATTCTTTGGTTGGTTATTATCTCCGATGATTGCAGCTTTAGCGATGGCCTTCTCCTCGGTATCAGTAGTTCTGAACGCACTTCGATTGCGAAGCTTTAAAGCAAATATAGTAAAATAAGAAAGGAGTATCGAATATGGCACAAATTAAAACCTTAAAAGTTGGTGGCATGACTTGCATGCACTGCGCAGCAAAAGTCACCACCGCACTGAAGCAAGTTCCAGGTGTGAGTAACGTTAAAGTGAATCTCATGGCGGAAGAAGCAGAAGTGATGTTACAAGGTGCTGTCACGGAAGATGCTTTTAAAAAAGCGGTTGTCGGTGCTGGTTACCAGTTTCGCGGCAGCAAATAGAAAGTAGGGTTCCGTATGGAACAACCTCTCATCTCCTTGCGAGCAGACAATTATCCTGCCTCGCCCATTCGTAAATTATTACCTTATGCAAAAGCTGCAGAAGCAGCAGGTCATAAGGTTTTTTATTTGAATATTGGTGAACCTGATTTACCAACCCCATCTGTTTTTATTGATGCAATGCGAACCTATCAAGCGCATCATATCGCCTATGCTCCTTCTCAAGGGCACCCAAGATTACTAAAGGCCATTCAACAATATTTTGCAAAAGATGGTTATCATTTTGATGTCCAGGATTTGCAAGTGACCCAAGGGGCCACGGATGCATTGTTATTTTCTTTTTATGTGATTTGTAATCCAGGGGATGAGATTCTCACACCAGAACCTTTCTATCCAAATTATTTAGCGTTTACCAAACAATTAGACATTAAGCTTGTAGGCATTCCTACCTTTGCGGAAACGGGTTATGCCATTCCTTCTATCGAAGTGATTGAAAAACGAATCACACCTAAAACCAAAGCCATCCTCATTGCCAACCCGAGTAACCCCTCTGGTCGCGTGTATCGCGATGAAGAATTACAACGATTGATCACATTAGCGAAAAAACATAACCTTTGGCTCATTGGTGATGAGTTATATCGCAAGTTAACCTTTGCCAAACATCAAGCGATTTCCTTCGCTCATTATCCTGACATTCAAGATCGGACCATTATTGTCGATAGTGTCTCCAAACGTTATTCAGCATGTGGAGCCCGCATCGGTTGTTTACTCAGTAAAAATAAATTATTCATGCAAAAAATTCATCGCCTTGGTCAATCTCGTTTAGGTGTTTCATTACTTGATCAAATTGGGGCGAGTGAACTTTACAAGCTTCCTGAAAGCCATATTCAATGGACCAGAGATCAATATTTTGCTCGCATTGCCACTGTGGTTGAAAAGTTAAAGACCAATCCATCCATTCAATATGTTGTTCCAGAAGGTGCCTTTTATATGATGTTACAAGTTCCTGTGAAGGATGCAGAAGCCTTTGCATTATGGCTAATTCAAGATTTTGTTTATCAAGGTCAACGTTTGTTAGTGACGCCTGGTAAAGATTTTTATGTCGATGCCACAAGAGGTAAGCAAGAAATTCGAATCGCTTTTGTTTTAGAACCTCAAGCCATGGCATTCGCGATGGATATTCTCCTAGCAGGAATAAAAGCCTACCAATCCCTTGGTCGATAAATCGATTCAATCCCCTTATAAGTGGTCGTATAGTATAATTTTTTAAGCGGGATTTCGAAATGAAAAAAACCACAGGTGAAAAAATCATCGTTCAAAATCGTCGTGCAAACTACGATTATTTTTTGTCTGATTTTTTAGAAACCGGTATTACCTTAACTGGCACTGAAGTGAAAAGTTTACGCGCTGGTGGAGGATCGCTTTCCGATAGTTATGTCGTCAGTCGTAACCAAGAATTATTTTTACTGAATATGAATATAGCGCCTTATAAACAAGGAACCTTATTTAACCACGAACCTCTTCGCACACGAAAACTATTAGCACACAAGCAAGAAATATTTAAAATCACCAAAGCCATTCAAGAAAAAGGCTTAACCATCATTCCAGTTAAAATTTATTTAAAGCATGGGTTAATCAAGGTGCTGATTGCAGTTGCCAAAGGTAAGCAACATTACGATAAACGTGAGTCGATTAAAAAGAAAGATACAGAAAGAAAAATGCGCGCTGCAAGCCAAGGAGATTTCCATGATTGAAAACATCATTGATTTAATTTCTTATTTTTCAAAGAAAGTTTCTCCCATTTATTCACGTGAGAAATATGACCTCTTTTTAAAAGATCATCCTTTTCAATTTAAGGTACCTGCAATCCATATCACCGGGACCAATGGAAAAGGTTCTACTGCCACTTTTCTAAAGAATATTTATCAAACCCATTTCCGTAAAGTGGGTTTATTTACATCCCCTTCACTCGCGCGTTTCCAAGAAATGATTTATATCAACCAAGAAGAAATTAGAGAAGATTACATCCTTTCTTTCTTTAAAAAGTGGCAACCGTTATTTGATCGTTATGAATTAACAGCGTTTGAAATGCAAACGCTTTTGGCCTTTCATTATTTCCAAGACCAAGGTTGTGATTTCGCGATTATTGAAGTTGGGATGGGTGGCAAAATTGACGCAACCAATATCTTTACACCCGTCTTAAGTATCATTACCAACATTTCTTTAGAACACAAAGTTTATCTAGGTGATACGGTTGAAAAAATTGCCGATCATAAATCAGGAATCATCAAACCTAATGTTCCAGTCCTTGTTGGACCTTTACCAACTGGCGCGTTGAAACTGGTAGAAGATGTTGCTTCTAAACTCAAAGCACCTTTATTTAAACGTGAGCCCTACCAAATCATTCAAGAACAATACCCACTTAAATTTAAGTTTGGAAATGAAGAACCCTATACATTAACGATGACGGCGACTTACCAGTTTGATAATGCTGTCTTGGCACTCTCCGCTGTCCAAATACTTTCACATCGGTATCGCATTTCTTCCAGCAACTTACATCAAGCGATTCATGACACGTTTATGCCAGGTCGCTTAGAAGTGATTAAGCAATCTCCAATGATTATTTTGGATGGCGCACACAATCCTGGTGGTATTGAAGCATTGGTGAAAGCCTTAAACAAACAACCCCATACGTCCATTTATGTATTGTTCGCATCGTTTAAAGATAAAGATGTTACACCGATGATTCAGCAATTAACATCCATTAGTAAACATATTTTTTTAACGACATTCCCTCACGTTAGAGCCAGACAAAAAAAGGATTATGCAGGGATTGATTTTCCCTTTATCGAATCCTATGAAGTAGCCCTCAAGGTTCTCAGCGAAGGCATGCCCTCCCATAGTGTATTATTAATCACAGGTTCACTCGCCTTTGTCGGTCAAGTGAGACTCAAATATATTGGTTAATTGAGGAGATAAAGTATGCAAAATCAAATCATTCGTAAGATGACATTATCCGCGATGTTTATTGCCATCGGTTTAATTTTAGAACGCGTCTTGATGATCCCGATTGGTGAAGTGAATCGGATAGCCTTTGGTTCAAGTGCGATTATTCTTGCTTCACTGATTGTTGGTCCTTTATTTGGTGCGATTGTGGGTGCTTCTATTGACGTGATTGGATTTATGATTAATTCCGTTGGTACCTATACGCCATATGTCACGATAGGATTAGCCGTCTTAGGTGTGCTTCCATGGTTACTAAAAAAAGTGCTGGTTTCATTAGAAAAATTACCAGGCTACTTTAACTTAAGTTATGGTTTATTAGGGGCGTTACTCGCGTATGGTATTTGGTTCATTTATTCTCGTGATGCGTACACCTTTAATTTAGGTGGTGGTAATTTTGCAGATGTCGATTTATCGACACCTCTTGTTCGTTATGTTTTACCGGTGATTGCGACTGCGATATTCTTTGGTTTTATTTATTTAATTAGTCGATTAGAAAAACGCTTTTCAGATCAAAAAAAGATGCAAAATTTAAGTGCAAAATCGATCGTCTTTATTGTGCTTGTTTCTGAAATTCTTATCAGTATTATTTGGGGCGTTCAATGGCGAGTCTGGTATTTAGGGATTCCTCCCGTTGCGTTATATTTCAATCAAGTCGCGTTCTTTGTGATCGCCTTTCCAGTCAAAGCTTTAATTGTCTTAACAGGATTAAGAACGTATCAATTGAATCAAACGCGCTTACAATAAGTTTATGGAATATTCAAAAGGCTTACTTATTTTTTCAGCAGTCGTCCTTGGTTTGATCATCATCTTGTCGATTCTTGTGGTGATATTGTAGGAGGTTGTATGAAGGCACTCGCAAAGTCATTAAGACAACAAACCATTTATCAAGTATTTGTTCGCAATCACACCAAAGAAGGAACCTTTCAAGCTTTAATCAAAGACTTACCAAGAATCCAGTCCCTTGGGATTAGTGTGCTTTACCTACTTCCCATTCATCCTATTGGAGTATTAGCAAGAAAAGGCAAAGTCGGTAGTCCATATTCCATTCGCGATTATGATGCGATTGATGAAGCGCTTGGCACTGAAAAAGATTTAAAAGCTTTGATCACTGAAGCCCATCGTCTTGGTTTAAAAGTGATGATGGATATTGTGTTTAACCACACCGCTCGTGATGCCAAATGGGTGAAAGAACATCCTGAATATTACTATTACAAAGATGGAAAACTTGCCAATCGGATTGGTGATTGGTCTGATATTGCCGATTTAGATTTAACAAGAACGGATGTTAGAAAAGCATTGATTGAGGTTCTAGTACACTGGACACAATTTGGCTTTGATGGTTATCGTTGTGATGTTGCTCCCTTATTACCTTTAGATTTTTGGAAAGAAGCTAAAACTAAAATTGCCACACTCAATCCATCCACGATTTGGTTGTCTGAATCCGTTCATCCTCACTTTATCCAATATTTAAGAGGTGAAGGATACACCGCACACAGTGATGCAGAAATGTTTCAAGTATTTGACATGCTTTATGATTACGATGTTCACGAATTCTTACATCATTATTTAACTGGCAAAGGTCAATTATCCACTTATTTAAGAATGGTCCAAGCCCAAGGTTATATCTATCCTGAAGATTATGTGAAAGCTCATTTTTTAGAAAATCATGATGTCAGTCGGATTCATCAAACCGTATCCAACCTAACCACCTTAAAGAATCTAACCGCATGGTCTTTTTTTCAACCCGGGATTGGTTTCATTTATGCTGGACAAGAAACCCTCGCAACCAAACTTCCCGATTTATTTGAAAAAGATCCAATTTCCTTACAAATCAAAGATGCTTCTTTCTATGCCTTCATCATCAGACTGATTGCGATTAAAAAAATGGATTATTTTGGAGAAGCTCGAAAATTCATCATCAATGAACACACCTTGCAATCAAACCTGATTGAGGCAACTTTGAGTTATCCCAAAGGTCAATTAGTGGGCTACTTTAATTTAACCAAGGATTCACGCACCATCTACACTTCCTTAAAAGATGGATCCTATTTGGATTTAATTTCTCAACAACCGATTGTTGTGAAAAAAGGCATCATCTCGATTCAAGATCCGTATATCCTTGTCGTTCCTGCCTAATTTTGATAGATTAATCTTAAGCATATGAAAAACTTTGTCTTAATTGCCCCTATTTTCCCTTACACCTTTTACCAATTTGCGATTGGTTTAAAGAAACAAGGTTTTCGCGTCCTGGTGGTAGGAGATGTGCAAGAAGCATATTTACCACAACCCCTACTCGCGAATATGGACGCCTATTATTTTGTTCATGATATGAATCACTATCCAAATTTAAAACCCGCCATTCAATATTTTATCGATCGATTTGGTCCGATTGATTATGTCGAATCTAATATCGAACATTGGCTTAGATATGATGCTCAACTTCGTCAAGACTTTGAAATACCCAATGGATTAAGACCATCGTCGTTACAAGTGTATCAATCGAAATCTGGCATGAAACAGTTTTATCGCAAGGCTGGTGTTCCAGTCGCTCGATATCAATTATTAACCACGTTAGCGTCTGCCATCACCTTTGCCAAAGAAGTGGGCTACCCCTTATTTGTCAAACCGGATATTGGTGTGGGTTCACAAGTTTCTTATAAATTAAGTAACGAACAACAACTCTCCGATTTCTTTGCAAGAAAACCTGATCAAGTTTTTATTCTTGAAGAGTTCATCGAAGGAGAAATTTTCTCGTTTGATGGGATGAGTAATTCAAAAGGTGACGTAATGTTTTACACGGGTCATCAATTTCCGATTAATATAGCTTCGATAGTGAATGAAGATGCAGAAACCTACTATTTAACGTTAAAGACATTACCTCAAGAACTCATTGATAAAGGTATCGCTTCGGTTAAGGCATTTGGCCTCCATCAACGATTTTTCCACTTTGAATTCTTTCGCTTAACAAAAGACTATCCTCAGTTGGGTAAAGCAGGTACGTTTGTTGCTCTAGAAGCAAACCTAAGACCACCTGGTGGATTCACGATGGAAATGATCAATTATGCCAATAGTGTGAATGCTTATCAGATTTATACGGAAGTGATGGCCACCGATACTTGGAAAAAAGGTGAACAACATCCAACCTATTTTTGTGCAAATGCTTCAAGGAAAAACCATCACCAATATCGTTATGATTTACAAACGATACGGGAAAAGTTTGCCCAACATATTGTCTTTGAAAATTCATATCCCTATCCCATCTCGATTGCCATGGGCGATTATTTTTTCCTCGCTAAATTTGCGACGCGAGAAGAAGTGGAAACCTTTTTTCAATTTGTGTACGCAAAATAACTTATAATTAGTTTATGGCCATTTTAGTTACCGGCGGCGCCGGATATATCGGTAGTCATACCGTTGTCGAACTGCTTCAACAAAAAGAAGATGTGATCATCATTGATAATTTTTATAATGCAAAACCAGAAGTATTAAAGCGAATCAAACTTATCACGGGTCAAACACCTACCTTTTATGAGATGGATGTTCTGGATCAAAACAAGTTACACGATATTTTTAAAAAGCATCCAATTCACGCAGTCATTCACTTTGCAGGATACAAAGCGGTTGGTGAATCTGTTGCAAAGCCTCTTGATTATTATCACAATAATTTAAATTCAACACTCGTATTACTAAAAGTGATGCTAGCTCACCAAGTCTATCAGCTTGTCTTCTCTTCATCGGCGACTGTTTATGGTAATCCTCAAAAGATGCCGATCAAAGAAACCGATCCGATTGGTGGTACGACGAATCCATATGGTTCAACCAAGCTAATCAATGAAATGATCATTGAAGATGTGGTCAAAGCCAATCCAAAGTTACAAGCGATTATGTTACGTTATTTTAATCCAATTGGTGCGCACGCTTCGGGTTTGATTGGTGAAGACCCTCAAGGCATTCCTAATAACTTGATGCCTTATATTACCCAAGTGGCGATTGGAAAACGTACTTTTTTAAGTATCTACGGTAATGACTATCCTACCGTCGATGGTACAGGTGTGCGAGACTATATTCACGTTGTGGATTTAGCGCTTGGTCATTTAGCCGCTTTAAAAAAATTAAAATCAAACCCAGGATTCCAAGTTTATAACCTTGGAACCGGAAAAGGCACATCCGTTTTGGAATTGGTTCAAGCTTTTGAAAAAGCGAATCAAATGAAGATTCCTTATCAAATCGTCGCTAGACGTCCAGGTGATATCGCCATCTGTTATGCTGATGCTTCAAAGGCCCTAAAAGAATTAGGATGGAAGACACAAAAATCTATTTTTGATGCGTGTAAAGATGCATGGCATTGGCAGCAAAAGAACCCTAAAGGTTTTGCGTCATAATCTTTTAACAATTGCTTTCGATTAAAGTGATATCATATTTTCAGCTTCAAAGGATTCGACAGAAAAAATAGAGTAAAATATTATTTATTTTATGATTGAAATCAAAAAGAAATTATCGCCATTTCGCTGGTGGCTCTTAACGGGATTCCTCTTGAGCAATAGTTTTATTGCCGGGAATTCTTTGTTGTCTGCTGAAGAATCCGGTGACCTATCCACTGGCATTTCTGAAGTGATTATATCGGTTGCAAGAGCCATTCTTCCTCCGGCTGAAGTTGTGGTGGTACCTGCTGAAACCATCACCTTAACCCTTCGGGATGAAGCGACTGAAATTTATATAGGTACTTCCAACCGAATAACCGCGAACTTCTCACCCACAAATACGACAGACAAGAGTTTAACATGGAGTACAAGTGATCCTTCCATTATTGAAGTTACCAATGGTGGGATTGCGGTTGCTAGAGACTTTGGACAGGCCGTTATTACTGCCACATCAAACTATGAAAATATCGTGGGTACGATCTCAATTGAAGTCGTGGATTTTCCTGAAGTTGTGGATTTCACGCTTGAAGCATTCATCGGTGCTAACTTAACCACCACAATCGAGAAAGACACCACTGCTAAAGTAAAACTAGGAAATCTTTCACCTACCAATGCAAAAACGAGTGATGTTTTATTTTCTTCTTCCAATACGAATATCGCCTCCGTCAATGAAGACGGCGTTATTTATGGCGTGACCCCAGGTGAGGTTTCTATCACTGCAACGTTTGGATCTTTATCAAAATCAATTCCGCTAACGATTGTCGATGAGATCGATGTCATTCAACCTACGAATTTAACGCTAACCGGTGAAACCATTGGTTATATCGGTCGGAATTTTTCGTTAATACCTTCCTTTGGAGAAACCATACCTAACGACCAACAAGTCACCTTTAAATCCAGTAACACAAACGTTGCAAAAGTAAATGATCAAGGTTTGATCACTCCGGTCAATTTTGCGGGTTATGCTCCCCGAACCGTCACTATTACGGTTTACTCCAATGCCAATCCTTTATTAGAAGATTCCATGATCATCACGATTGAAAAAGTTTTTCCTTTAACGCTACAAATTTCATCCAACACTCAAGTCGAAAATGGTAGAACGATTAACGTCACTCCCACTTTTTATCCTCTCGATGTCACCGATCGTCAATTAACCTATACAAGCAGTAATCCAGCCATTGCAACGGTAAGCAGTGCTGGTGATTTCGGCGTTGTCTTAGGAAAATCAATCGGGGTAACTACCATTACTGCGACGAGTGTGATGGACCTTGGAGTTCAAGCAACCTTACAAATTGAAGTCATACCTGCAACGTTATTAACCCCTGATGTCATTACAAACATTTATTTGTTTGTACGAAAAGGCATCGGTCATATGGGCCTTAACTTTTTGAATGGTCTCTTAGGTTTCCTCGCCTTCTTCACCTTTTTATATGAAAAGAAAAATCGATACTTATGGATATCTTTAGGTAGTGGATTGTTACTTGGTTTATTCTTTGAAGGTTTACAATTTTTTGCACCGGGACGAAGTCCCGTTTGGATTGATGTCGTTTATAACGTACTTGGTTATACCTTCGCCCAAATAATGATGGTCAGTCTCTTGCTGACGTTAACAAAAAAGCAAATCAAGAAAATAAAATCAAATACGTAATCATCAAAAAACCAATCGATTCAAGATTGGTTTTTTATATTCGCTTAACGAGTAAAACTTGATAAGGTCTCATCAACACTTGACCGTTTAAGATGGTTCCGATTTCATAATGGCCTGTGCTATCAAAGACGACTTCTACGCGATCTTGACTGGTACCCCAGACGATGATGGAAGTTAAGGTACCACTATTTTTAGCTTCTCTTGCATTCGCAAACACATAGTAAGGTTGACTGTCTTTCGTTAAGGCCATGGCAATGGTTGAGTAGGTTAAAGGTGAGTTCCAAAACCCTAATTGGTTTTGAACTTCAGTTGCCGATTCTAATTGGAATGAAAGGCCATTGAGTCTTAATGCAATCATGCTGGCATATCGTTCAAATTGTGCAAGATAGGTTACTTTACGATCCCATTTAAAGCTATTGGTGAAGTCTGATGATTTGTAAGAGTTATGAGAAATACGTTGCCCGTTAATCTCAAATACATATTCATCTTCATCATCCGCTTCAGCGATTTTGGTTCGCATAATTTCTTCACCTGCGTGAATGAAAGGAATACCAGCACCAAAACTAACAAGCGCATTAATCCCAACACTTGCATTGGGCGCGTTTTCAATCCCAACAGTGCCTTGTAATTGATCATAAAGTGTTAAGTTATCATGGGCAGAAGCATAGTTGACGGTCTTAGTTGGATCCGTGTAAGTGGTGTTGTAATAGTCACCATTTTTTCCTGCAAGCATTCCTTTGACACGATTGATAAAGGTTACATTACTCGCGTTATCATTTTCACCTTTTTGGAACCAACCATATTCGGTTCCATTACCCCAATTATTTTCACCTTTTAATCCATTACGTCCAGCATCATTAAAACCACCCACACCATTGAGTCGGTTATAAACCGAATAAGTATTGGATTGTTGGGCGAGTGGTAAAGTCGTATCGGAAAACCCTTTCCAAGGTTCACCATAAATGACGA
>JACCDO011332027.1_pt1 | contig 11649 bp, 11 predicted proteins | sample 7446101 | NCBI WGS metagenome assembly JACCDO01 (sample SAMN15323440, study PRJNA562643) | freshwater metagenome | isolation source: river surface water | place: USA:Blue River Watershed | collected 2017-08-16
ACCAAGATGCGATGTGGCCGGGCGAGGTCTGGCTTTTTCACTCGCACCTCTCTGCGGCGCTCAACCTCAAGCTCATTCATCCGCTGGAAGTGGCGCAAGCGGCACAAGCGGCTTATCGCTCGGGCTTGGCTCCTCTTGAATCGGCGGAAGGTTTCATTCGTCAAGTCATAGGCTGGCGCGAATACGTCCGTGGGATTTACTGGCTTCACATGCCCGAATACCTTCAGCGAAACGCCTTGCAAGCGAAAGAGCCTTTGCCCATTTGGTATTGGACCGGTGAAACCGACATGGCGTGTCTGCGGGACGCCCTGAAGCTGACGCTCAAGCACGGGTATGCCCACCACATCCAGCGTTTGATGGTGACTGGTCTTTATGCTTTGTTGCTGGGCGTGGACCCCAAAGCGGTTCACGCTTGGTATTTGTCGGTTTATGTGGATGCGGTCGAGTGGGTCGAATTGCCCAATACCTTGGGCATGAGTCAATTCGCTGATGGTGGACTCATGGCCAGCAAGCCCTACATTGCCAGCGGCAAATACATAGACCGCATGAGCCCACATTGCGCACAGTGCCGCTACAAGCCCAGTGAAAGGCTTGGCGAAAAGGCCTGTCCTTACACCAACTTGTACTGGGATTTCCTCATTCGGCACGAAACCGTGCTGGCTCAAAACCCCCGCATGTTGCCTCAGGTCCGCAACGCGAAGCGACTCTCTGAAGAAGATCGATCGGCCATTCAAATCCAAGCTCAGGCGCACCGAGATGCCATGCGCTCCTGAGCCCCTAGCCATGCGTCATCAAGGAACTGCAGGCCCTCGCCAACCTGTGAGACAGCGCATTGCATTCATCTCAAGCATACTTTGCGCATGAATCGAAGTGCCACCCTCCTTATCAATTTGGCCCATGCGCTGGACCACATGTTTTTGCTCATCTTTGCCACTGCGGTCACCCGCATCGCGGCCGATCTGGGCGTGAGCCGTTGGGAAGACCTCATGCCCTACAGCGTGGCGTCCTTTTTTCTTTTCGGTTTGGGCTCCATCCCTTCAGGTCGGCTCGGAGACTTGTGGGGTCGTCGCCCGATGATGTTGGTGTTCTTTGTGGGCATGGGTCTGTCGGCCTTATTGGTCAGTGTGGTTCAGACCCCGTGGCAACTTGCGGGTGCTCTGGCTTTGCTGGGTCTTTTTGCTTCTATCTACCATCCGGTTGGGATTCCCATGTTGCTCCAATCTTCACGACGTCCCGGCCTCACGATTGGCATCAACGGCATGTCAGGCAATTTGGGCATTGCCCTGGCCGCAGTGGTCACCGGTTTTTTGGTCAAGCACATGGGCTGGCGTTATGCCTTTGCCATTCCTGGCGTCATTTGTTTGCTGCTCAGCATTTGGTTTTGGCGCGTTGTCCCCCAAGAGGCGCAGTCGCCTGCCAAACGCCAAAGCAAAGCCCCTCAGGTGATGGACCGTTCATTGGCCAGGCTTTTGCTCATCATGACCTTGGCTTCAACCAGTGGGAGCTTGCTGTTCAATTTCACCACCAACAGCAATTACGAATTGCTCACCGAGCGTTTGGTGGACATCACCACTGACCCGGCTTCGCTGGGTGCATTATTGGCCTTGGTCTATGCCATGGCCTCGCTCACTCAATTGTTGGTGGGGCATTTACTCGATCGCTTTCCCATCAAGCAGATGTACCTCACGCTCATCGGCTTGCAAATGCTGATGTTCGCTCTGGCGGTTCATGCCACGGGCTGGTGGTTTGATGCGCTGCAATTTGCATTCATGGCGGTGATCTTTGGTGCCATTCCATTCACCGATGCCATGATTGTTCGCTATGTGGACGATTCACAGCGCTCTCGCGTCTCTGGCATGCGATTGGCGATTTCCTTGGGTGCGAGTTCCTTGGCGGTTTGGTTGATTGGGCCAGTGGTCAAAACAGCTGGCTTTGCCAGTTTGCTCATGACCATGACGGCCATCACATTGATCAGCCTGGCCGTCGTGAGCCAATTGCCACCGACGCAACCCAAACCCCAGCTTTGATTGAAAATCGAACCTGACCCCATTTTTTGAATCACGACTCATGAGCATCACGGTTTATTTCAGGGAACCCCATGTGGATGCACAGCATCCCCCCACCTTTGAAGCGCAGGCCAAACCCGGCGAGGTCCTCATGCGCGTGGGCCTTGCTTTGGGCCTGGACAACATGGCTGCCGATTGCGGAGGCAACCTCACTTGCGCCACATGTCACGTCATGGTCGATCCGGCCTGGCTGGACAAGCTGCCGCCCATGAGTGAAGACGAAGACAGCATGCTGGACTATGCAGCTGTGGCCCGTCAGCCCAACAGTCGCCTGAGTTGCCAAATCAAACTCACGCCCGAACTCGATGGCCTGGTGGTGGATTTGCCGTCCACTCAATATTGAGTTCAGCCATGTCGCTGACCGCTCGCTTTGGAGTTGCTGATCCGGTGATCCTTATTACTGGCGCCAACACTGGCATTGGCCGCGTCACTGCCCTTCGTCTGGCTGAGCAGGGCGCGCGCATCGTCATTGCGGGTCGAAGTGCCGAACGCACCGCGCCTGTCTTGCAAGCCATTCGATCGCTCACCGGTAAAGACCATGCGGTTCGATTCATCCCCATGGACTTGAGCGATCTGAGCTCGGTGCGCCAAGCGGCCCAAACTTTTTTGCAAGGCGATTGGCCGCTCCATGCCCTCATCAATAACGCAGGTGTTGCTGGGGCTCACGGTCAAACCCGCCAGGGTTTTGAGCTGGCTTTCGGAACCAATCACCTCGGTCACTTTTTGCTGACCCAACAACTTTTACCGCGTTTGCTGGAAAGAGGGCAGGGTTTGGTCGTGACCGTGGCCAGCCGTGCCCACCATGCCGCCTTGAAGGGTTTGGACCTCGACGCCGTGAAACAAAGCACGCAAAGCCGTTGGGGCATTCAAGAATATGCCGTCTCTAAACTGGCCAACATCCTGTTTGCCAGTGAGCTGGCGCGACGTCATGCCGATCAAGGCCTGCTTTCTTTCAGCCTTCATCCAGGTGTGATCCAAACCGAAGTCTGGCGACACGCGCCTTGGTGGACCCGTCCCTTGATGGCCCTGCGCGGCATGAAGACCCCCGAGCAAGGCGCACAAACCAGTTTGCATTGCACCCTCAAGGCCACGCGCGAGCAAAATGGCCTTTATTTTTCTAACTGCCAGCCGCGCACACCCAGCGATCACGCCCGCAACCCTTTGTTGGCGCAACAGTTATGGCAACGCAGCCTGGCCTGGACTCAGGACGATTGACATGAACCCTTCTTCACCCCGTGGCATCGCTAAAGGACTGACCAACTACGGCGATGCGGGTTTTGCAGCCTACCTTCGACGCTCTTTCATCAAGTCCATGGGCTATACCAACGAAGCCTTGGCCAAGCCTGTGGTGGGCATTGCATCAACCGGCTCTGGCTTCAACAACTGCCATCGCGCCATGCCCGAGTTGGTTGAGGCCGTCAAGCGCGGCGTGCTCATGGCCGGTGGCTTACCCATTGAATTCCCCAGCATGTCCTTGGGCGAGGTGTTTCTTGCGCCCACCAGTCTGATGTTTCGCAACCTCATGAGCATGGTCACCGAGGAAATGATCACGGCTCAGCCCATGGACTCCGTCGTCCTGATTGGCGGCTGTGACAAAACCGTTCCTGCTCAACTCATGGGCGCAGCATCTGCCAATCTGCCTGCTGTTCAAGTGGTGACTGGGCCCATGATGACTGGCCGGCATCAAGGCGAGCGCCTTGGGGCCTGCACCGATTGCCGTCGCTTCTGGGCGCAATACCGGGCGGGCAAAGTGAGCGATCAGGAAATCACTCAAATCGAGTCTTCACTGGCAACCACCGCTGGCACTTGTGCGGTCATGGGCACTGCCAGCACCATGGCCTGTTTGGCCGAAGCCTTGGGCATGATGTTGCCGGGCACGGCAGCCATTCCCAGCGTGCATGCGGACCGCTTGCGCGCAGCCGAACGCAGCGGTGCATTGGCGGTGGCTTTGATCGACAACCCCATTCGGCCCCGCGACATCATGACGCCAAAAGCCTTTGAGAACGCCTTGCGAGTTTTGCTGGCCATCGGCGGTTCAACCAATGCCATCGTTCACTTGACTGCCATTGCCGGGCGCGTCGGTCACCCCATTGATCTGGCCACGCTCAATCGACTCAGCGACACCACGCCAGTCTTGGTTGACCTCAAGCCAACGGGTCAAGGCTACATGGAAGATTTCTTTGCAGCTGGTGGCATGAGTGCGGTACTGGCTAGGCTTAAACCTGTGCTTCATCTTGACGTCATCACCATCACTGGCGAGACCTTGGGGCAGCGCCTAGCTGCCGAGGCCGATCAAGGCATTTGGTCAGATCCCAAAATGATCCGTTCACTTGAAGATCCCGTTGATGCGCAAGGTGGTTTGGTGGCTTTGCACGGCAGCCTTGCGCCAGAGGGCGCCATCCTCAAGCGCTCTGCTGCCGATTCACGGCTCTTTGAAACCGAAGGCCGAGCCGTGGTGTTCAGCGACCTTGATGACTTGGCTCAACGGGTTGACGATCCTGATCTCGACATTCAAGCCAACGACATCATGGTCTTGCAAAACGCAGGGCCAACCAGCCCATCGGGCATGCCTGAGGCGGGCTATTTGCCCATTCCAAAAAAGCTGGCCCAAGCGGGCGTGAAAGACATGATCCGCATTTCCGACGCTCGAATGAGTGGCACGGCTTTTGGCACCATCGTCTTGCACGTGGCTCCCGAGGCTGCATTGGGCGGACCACTGGCTTTGGTGAAAACAGGCGATCGCATTCGGCTTTCTGTATCTGAACGTCGCATCGACTGGTTGGTCGACGAGGGCACGGTCCAAGCTCGCCGCGCCGAATGGCAAGCCCTGCAGGCGCAACGGCAAGCGGGTCAAGCCAAACGCGGCTACCGACAGCTTTACCTCAAGCATGTTTTGCAAGCCCCTGAGGGGTGTGACTTCGATTTCCTCAAGGGCAACTCTTCGCTGTGAGCGCCGAGCTGAGTCCTCGCCAAGCCATCACACTTGCCTTGTGGGTGTCTTTAGGCTCGGTGGTGTCTCTGGGCATCACGCGCTTTTCATACGGTTTGCTCTTGCCCCCCATGCGCGCTGACTTGGGGTGGAGCTACACCTTGGCCGGTGCCATGAACACCGCCAATGCCTTGGGCTATTTGCTGGGTGCATTGAGTTCACCTTGGTTGTTGAAGCGCTGGGGTGCGACCGGCTTGTTGCTCAAGGGTGTGTTTTGGGCCAGCATCTTCATGGCCGCCTGTGGCGCCTTCACTGATGCTGGCATTTTGCTCAGCCAGCGTTTGCTCGCGGGCATCACCAGCGCATGGGCCTTCGTCAGCGGTGGCGTCATCGCTGCTCGCTTGGGCATTCTGAGGCCTGAGCGATCGGGCCTTTTGCTGGGCATTTATTACGGCGGTACGGGTTGGGGTATTGTGTTGTCGGCCTTAGGTGTGCCTTGGTGGTTGGGCATGCATGCCCACGACGAGCAAGGCCACAGTTGGCAAGGGGCTTGGGTGATGCTGGCTGTTTGGTCTGCCGTTTGTGTATTGGCGCTGTGGTTTCAGCGCCATGGCTTGAAGCGGATCGACGGACATGCATCGGTATCAGCCAAAACTGAATCTCAATCCGAGCTCCAACGCAATGGCTCTGGCGCGTTTGCTCCATCTTCAGCTCAAACCTCGAGCTTGCCACTTGCACAGATGTGGAAAGCGCTGGGCGGCTACACGTTCTTTGGCGTGGGCTACATCGGCTACATGACCTTTGTGGTGGCTTTGCTCAGGCAGCAAGGTCAAACTGAAGCCACCATCACTGGTTTTTATGCCCTGCTGGGTTTGGCCGTGGTGGCCTCGTCGCGCATCTGGTCGGGTTTGCTGGACAAGGCCAAGGGGGGCGGCGCTTTGGCCACGCTCAACGCCCTTTTGGGCGTGGCAGTGGCCTTGCCCGTGATCACGCATCAGGCGTGGGCCTTGTGGGTGTCTGGTCTGATGTTTGGCGGTGTGTTTTTGTCCTTGGTCGCATCGACCACGGCGTTTGTTCGCCACAACCTGCCGCAACCGCAATGGGCCTCTGGCATTTCGGCATTCACCATTGTGTTTGCGCTGGGTCAGATCGTTGGCCCAACCATGGTGGGCTGGATTGCCGATGGCCCTGGAGGTCTAGAACGTGGCTTGGCTTGGTCAGCCTTGGCCCTCGCCCTTGCTGCCTTGATGGCCTGGCAACAAAAGCCTTTGTCGCCAGTTCCTGTGCGGTCTTAGTCGGGATGTCGAGTGGCGTCTTGCGCGTCTTGGGACCGAATGGACTGCTTGATCAATTCGGCCATGGTCTTGATGCCCAACTTTTCCATGATGCGCCCTTTGTGGACTTCCACGGTGCGAGGGCTGATACCCAATAACTCACCAATTTGGCGATGAGTCAGGCCTTGCGCGATGATGTTGAAAACCTCTTTTTCTCGCGGGGTGAGGTTTTCCAACCGTTGTTCAATCGATTGAATGTCTTCAATGTGCTTGATCCGTGAAAACGCTTTTTCCAGAGCGCCCAGCAATTGATCCATGACCACTGGCTTTTCCAGAAAATCAACCGCTGAATTGATGAAGGCATTGCGCATCACATCCACATCGGCATAGGCAGTGAGGAAAATGATTTCATAGGGCAACTTCTTTTGCTTGATGTGAGTCTGAACCTCCAGGCCGGTCATGTCCTCCAAACGCAAATCAAGGATCACACAGCAAGGCCTTGTGGGTGCCGAGTTGATGAAGTTGTTGCCACTGTCAAAAGTGCGGCAATCGTAGCCTTTGAGGCCAAGCAACAATGAAATGGCGTCTCTGACCGATGCGTCGTCATCCACCACACAAACCAATTTATCGGTATTCACGATTCTTCCTTTTCAATGGGCAACACGATCTCAAAACATTGTGTTGGTTGGTGCAAATACCGCAAAACTCCGGCATTGACCTCAACCAATGACTTGCTCACAGAAAGACCCAAACCCAAGCCATCTTTTTTGAGGGAGTAAAAAGGTTTGAAGACCTGTTCAGCCACTTCGTCTTTTAAGCCATCACCTTGATCCACCACTTGAATGCTCACGTGCGATCGCCCTGATTCAGTCACCAATACCTTGACAGTCATTCCTGACTGTGAAGCTTCCACGGCGTTTTTAATGAGGTTGCCCAACGCAGTTTTGATCTGAATCCCATCGACATGAACCCATATTTCCGGGACAAAAGAGGAGCGTTCAATCTGAACGCCGGTGTGGCTGAAAATCGATTGCGCACGTGCGACGCAATCGTCAACAATTTCAGAGATCAAAGTGAGCTTGGGGTTGAAAGTACCCCCGATGAAATAGCTCCTGAGTCCACCCACAATGTCGCTGGCCCTGTGCGTTTCATTCACCACTTTGGCCAGAGTTTGTTTGACCATGGGTAGCAGCCGCTTGTCACTTTCGGCTTGATCCAGCATGATCATGGCCGACTCAGAATAGGCGCTCAACGCGCTCATGGGTTGATTCAGTTCGTGGGCGAGAGAGCCCGCCAGTTCGCCAGCGGCAATCAACTGAAGACTGTCTCTGAGCTGTTGTTCGGCCATGACCCGTTCTTCGACAACCATGCCGATGATCAAGCCCGTCAAGGACAAGGAAAGCATGATGATTTGCATGTCCATCAGCATTTCTGGTGTCATGCCGGACTGGCTGGAGGAAAAAACAAGCGGCAACTGAATCAGCGCAGATGCAAAAGTGGCACCGGGCAAAGAATAGGTGGCCGATAGAAGGCCCAGCACAATGAAGAGGCTGAAAAAATATTTCATCTGGTCTTCAATGGACATGGAGAAAACCGTCCAAAGGCAAACCATCAATAAGCCGATCAAGCCCCAAAACAAAATGCTTTTGAACATCTGGTCATATTGGCGATGCCGCCTTTTGTCAGTCACGACAAAAATCAGTGGCAAGACAATGAAGAAGCCCAGTAGATCACCTATGAAGAAGCGGTGCATGCCTTCCCATGTGTTACCTTGAGGGATCGCTCCCATCAGACTTTGAAATCCCACATAGGCCACTGCTGTGAGTGCAGAGCCGAGCAAGATGGTCATGCCCAGCTTGATGAGCTCATGACGATCGCCCATGATGGAGCGTGATTTCAGCAGTTGCCTGAATGTTGAAGCGATGGCGGTGTAACAGGTCACCAAAACTGCATTGCCAACCAAGACAGAGTTAGACATCAGCGTGGCTTCACGGACCACTAAATCCGACAGGCACAAAGTGAGGTAGACCCAAATCCACCACCTGCGACCGGCCCAATACAAAAAAATAACTTCCAATGCTGCCGGCGGATTCCAAGGCGTGATGTTGAGGTGACCCATGGGATGGATGAAGCTCAACCAATCCACCGCAATGAAGCTCAGTGAAAAAAGAAATGCCTTGAAAATCTTTTGCATTGCAGTGGCGCCTGAAGCACGCCTGACTCCTGGCTCCAATGTAGTGCCAAACCGTCTTGCAACAAGGCGTAGAAAGCCGTACGGTATTGACCGTATGGACTGGCCTCATTGGAGTTGCGCCGTACGCCTGTAAACGACTTACAAAAAGCAAATCGTTTGTCTAGGCTAGAGGCATGAAAAACGCACCCCCTCAATCTAAAAAAAATTCAGCCCAGGCTTGGGGTACCGTCTTGGTATTCAGTGCATTGGTGATGTTTGTCTTTGTGGTGTTGATTTTTTGGACCCATACCTTCACGCTCAATACTTTGCTGTTGTTGGGCGGCATTGCAACAGTGGGTGGGGCATTGATTGCCCTGGGCGAAAACCTTGATGCCTAAAGCAATGTTCAATGGGTCAATGAGATGGCTTCAGTGTCCCGATTTGGCTTCGCCGTGCGATTCTGACTTGCCATGATCAGCCGATCCACCGCTCGCGTTTTTATCCACCAGTTTGCGTTGATTGGATTCCCCGCATAAGCGCAACAAAATGGCTTCGTCCACGGTGTTGGCAAACACAGACTGCCAAGCGCCTTCCTTGGTGCCCACGAACTTGGGTTTGCCTTCGCCCATTTCTTGAGTGTGCGAGGACGACACAATGGTTCTGCGCTTGGCAGCCTTGCAGTCGTATTCCACAAACACTTTGCGCGACAACACGCCCGCTTTGGTCGCACTCTTGAGGTCATGCAGTTGCCACACCCGCGGGTAGACCACGCTCTCACGAATTCGGGTGACGTCCAAATAAATCACGGCCGTGTGGTTGTCGTCCACGCGTTCCCATTGAGAGGGCGCATCGTTGGCCAAAACCTGGGCAGATCCCAACACGAGCAATAAGGACACAAATGACTTCATGGGACTTTCCATCGGATCGAATCGGAAAAACTTGAGGCTCATTCTCTGACGGGTGGGGTTAAAGGGCTTGTTCCCGCTGGACTTCAGGGGAAAGCCGCCAATCGCTCAGGCCACCCAATCGCTGGGTGGGGCGCTCAACAGCGTTCAACCACACCTCGGGATTGCTCGACCAAATGGCCAAAGTTTGCTTGGCTCGAGTGAGGGCTGTGTAAAACCACTCGCGGGTCATGAGAGGCATGTCTTCATTGGGAATCACGATCAGCAGTCGATCGAACTCCGACCCTTGCGATTTGTGAACGGTCATGGCCCAAGCCGTCTGTACCGGATGAACCATGGAAGGGGGCAACCATTTCACAGCGGTATGGCCAAGGTGTGGCTGAGCAAAGGCCACGCGCAGACGGATCTGACCTTCCACTTCAACCGGCAGGCAAAGGCCCACATCGCCGTTCATCAGACCCAACTGGGGTAGGTTTTGCTGGACCATCACTGGGCGTCCTGCAAACCAACCGGCCGCATCGGCGGGGGGCAAGTCTAGTAAGGTGTTGACCCAGGCATTCAGACCGTCCACACCTTGCGAGCCTTGGTGGACTGCACTCAACACCCCAAAAGCCGACCACGCTTTCAATCCCGCCAAAGCTTGTTCATCACTGCATGCAATTTGGGCCGAGCGCAAAGGCTCGAACCATTCAAGCCACTTTTGCCAACCTGAGCGAATCCATTGCGCCACCGCTTTGGGCGGCTGTGCAGCAAAAGTCGCTTGTGGCAGTCTGCAGCGCCACACCGCATGTGTGGGAAAAGTTTCGGGGCTGTTCGAGGTCTCACTCAATTCGGGCAAGGTTTCCCAAGCTTGTTTCAGGGGCTCTGTCAGACCCGTTTGAGTGAGCGCCGCCCATTGGCCAATGCCAGCGTTCGGGTCAAATCGGTGCGAGTGCGTCAGGTGGACCCGGTGGCTGGCCCCAATTGGCGAATCGCACAATTGAGCCAGCACGGCGCCGGCTTCTACCGATGCAAGTTGATCGGGGTCGCCGAGTAAAACAATGTCGGCGTGGGGTGACAGACTCGATAGCCATTGCGCCATGAGCTCAAGATCGATCATGGAGGCCTCATCAACCACCCAGAGGTCTTGGGTCAAGGGCGATTCAGGGCTGGCTTGAAGAACTGCGCGGTGTAAGGTGGTCGCCTTCATGGGCAGGTGTTGAACCCATTCGGTGGGCAAATCTTGAGCTGCCTGAGCCAGGGATTGAGCGAGACGAGCAGCTGCCTTGCCCGTGGGCGCTGCCAAGCCCACGCGCAAGGGTTTGCCTCGTGTGCGAAGCGACTCGGCTTGGCGCATGGCAAGGATGCGAGCCACCACGTGGGTTTTCCCCGTGCCAGGTCCACCGGTGATCAGCGTGAAGGATTGACTGAGTGCAGCAAGGGCTGCTTTGCGCTGCGAGGCATTGGCGGGATGGACTTGCCCCTGCCAGCACGCGTTCTCCAACTCAGCCAGACGCTGACCATCGGGCAAGGGTCGACACGCCAAGCGTTGCTGCAAAGCTTGCATGATGTCTTGCTCGGCTTGCCAGGCTCTGCGCAGCCAAAGTCGCGGTTCTTGCCAGACCAAGGGTGAATTGGCGTCTTGGTGCTGACACCAGGGCATGGACGCGCACAGTTCGGCGAGCTTGGTTTCATCGATCTGAATGCAAGCATGACCTTGACGCCAGGCCGAGCTGCAGGCCGCTACCAACGCCAGTTGATGTGGGTCTTGGCCAGCAAGCCGTGCATGGAGTTGTCGGGCCAGCGCCCAATCCATGGGGCCGGGGTTCAGGGTTTCGGTCAAACGCTTGGGCAAGGCAGACCAGGCATCCCCATCGGCCACTCCCCATTTGAAGGCTTTGTTCATGGTTGCCACTCCCTGTCGAGTTCTTCAATGAGGTCCGATGGCACATTCACCCAACACGAACCCGCCGCCAGTCCCCGCACGAACCAGAACAAGACATTTGTGGAGCGATCCAAAGCAGGGTCATGCGGGTTGCGATGTCGGATCAATCTGCGCAAGGCGAGGGCATAGACCACGGCTTGCACGTCATAGCGGTGCGCGAGGACCTCCTGCATGAGGGTTTGCGGTTTGCAGTCTTGGATTCGGTTGGATTTGTAATCCAGCACGGCATGCTCAAGCGCCTGGGAATCTCGGGCATCACCGCCCTGAGCATTTGGATTGAAACTGAAGACCAAGTCCATCACCCCGGTGAGCATGCCTTTGAAATGATGCCCCTGCAGCTGAGGCCTGGGCATACCGGGCGCAATCCTGGTTTGAATG
>JACCDO011864875.1_pt1 | contig 11648 bp, 6 predicted proteins | sample 7446101 | NCBI WGS metagenome assembly JACCDO01 (sample SAMN15323440, study PRJNA562643) | freshwater metagenome | isolation source: river surface water | place: USA:Blue River Watershed | collected 2017-08-16
AAAATTGTCATAAGCACTTTTTATTTCAAATGGAATATAATCGCTGACTATCCAGATGCCGTCGTTTCAAGTCCGGTATGGACTTGACCCTTGTCTCTACTTGCTGATCCTCTTAGAAAAGATTTTCAATAGGGCAATATAAAAATTGAAAGATTTTCCAAATTTCAGAGTTCGTTCTGTTATTTCAATAAGATAATTAGTAATTTTTTACATGACATAACGAGGAATGGAATCGATTTCTGCAAGCCAAAGAGACAGGGAAAGGGAGGAAGAGGAGGTTGATCTTGATTGGGAAGATGCTGATGATTATACAGACGTGGGCACAGGAGATATTGACATTGACATCAGCACCGAGCCTGCAGATCTGCACGATATAGCTTTTGAGAATCAACCGAAGAAACGTAAACGCGAGGACAAAAGTCCTGGGCTGCGATGGGACAAGCACGATTCGCTGAGATCTACTACGCTTCATTGGGATCACATTGACCGGGCAGTTGTAGCAGGCCGTGCCGCAGCTCTTGTTTCTAAATCAAACGTTTTACAAACAGCCATAATATCACGTTTGCCTCCTGAATTGGAATCACATAAAAATAACACGGAATTAACTCTTGAAACTGTGCAAGCTTTGCACGGTTGGATCCGAAAGAATTTTCGCGAGATATCAGAGCCCGGTGAAAGTGATTCATTAGAACCTTCCGCTCCTGTGCACGAAGCTGCAATGAATAAAGTGTTGGAGCAGAGAGCCGGAACGAGACGTCAATTATCTATTCTCACAATGTGTTTGTTCCAGGGTTTAGAAAAGGAGAGTCGGTTAGTCTGCGCTATTGATCCACCGTCATGGAAGGTGCAAAATCATTGGAGTTTGTACGAAGCCGCGTGGGTTAGAGGCCAAAATGAATGCCGACGATCTGCGGCGAGGACGCCTTCCTCCACGCCGGGTGAGGGACAGACGTCTAATGTCTGTAAAAACCTCACTGACATCAAAGCTATTCACCAAAAATGGCTAAAGAGCCATCCAGAAGTTTTTCAAAAGCCTACTTTACACTGGGTTGAGGTATATATTGCATCACCGCCAGTCAGCAAAAATTCAGCATATGGCGCGATGCAGCATGTCAATGCGCCGCGCGACCGTCTCAGTGCCACGGGCACTCAAAATGATCCTGTTTGTTTGGACGAGGATGCAGGACAGCAAGCAGCTCCGAGCACTTCTCTGCCAGCACCTATCGCTTCCACAATGATTGCTGCGAATAGCACAAACGGAGGAGGACGTTGGATCCATGTTGACCCATGTGGGGTAATAGATGCACCCCTTCAAGTTGAATTAGACTTACGTTCCATTTCTGGCCGTCCGCGATATGTGCAATATGTATGTTCAATAGATAGCTTTGGGCATTGCGTTGATGTCACAAGGCGCTATGCTAGTAGACTAGATAAGACTGCTTTGTTTACTAGTCCTGTACTGCAAAAACGCTGGACAGAACTTCTGCAATTGTCTGAGACATACGACTCGCCTGAAAGGCATACGAACTTTTCAACTAGCAATGCAGTAGAGTCTAGAGTGCAGAATTCATCGATCAAGTCTGTGCATACAAGCGAAGTGGTCGCGTCAGAGCAATTGGGCTCTAGCACAGCTGCGGCTTCGACATCAGCACTCAAACTTACATCTTCGGTACAAATATCAGAAAAAAAAATCTCCCAAAAATATGAAGAAGATCAGCAACTGCGACGTGCTTTGGGACCAAAACCGACCACTCTGGCAGGCTTTAAGACGCATCCCGACTATGTGCTCAACTGTCCAGGCTATTTGAAAGCGACAGAGGTACTGCAGCCTGGTACCAAAGCATTAGGCTTGTTTAAAGGCTATGCCATTTATAAGCGAGCAGATGTGGTCACTGCTTTAACACGCAAACAATGGCGGCAAAACCTGAGGGATATCCTGCCGGAATGCCTAGATTCACCAGTGCTCGTACAGAATCGAGCCGATGGCAGAGGAAAGTCCCGCGGAGAAGCAGAGCAATACGAGATTAAACTATATGGACCGTGGCAAACTAAGCCCTTGGTAGTGCTTCCTGTGGTGAATGACATAATACCCACCAATTCGTATGGAAATGTTGAAATTTGGGAGTATCAAGAGTCACTTGTGCCTCCAGGAGCTAAACTTATAAGCGGGAAACAGTACAACACGATGATTGCCCGGCGTGTCTGTAAAGAGTTAAGTATTTCATTCGTAGATGCAATCGTTGGATTTGAACGAGGAGAAGCGGGTCCGCAACCGGTCGTCGGAGGGATCGTCGTATTAGAAAGAGACTACGAGGTAATTACTGGTGCAGCGGGCGTGATCATGGAGCAAAATAGAGAACATGCGGTATTGAAAAAAAGCAAGTTAATTATTGCCAGATGGGAAAGCTTGATTAAACATGCTTTGATCCGATTGGAGCTGAAGGCGCGATATGGGCACTAGTGACATGGAGTTTGTGGCCATTGGCAGTATACCTTGGGAATTTATGTGTTGCTTGTTTAGTTGTGAATATATTATTAAATTGTGAAAGGAGTATTATTCTAATTATATAACTACAGTATTATATAGATGTAGGGTTATTGGTCGAATTACATGTCGTTTTCAGATGAGGTGCTTTATGTAGAACTGACAGAAAACTTATGAGATAGTGCAGCTGCCATTCGCCATCATTGCGGGCAAGTTGGCCATATCAGGCATAGCGCCATCTCCACCAGGCATACCGAGCGGATTCGCATTCGCCCCGAGGCCTTGTCCCGGAAACAATCCCGCGCCCATGTTCGGCATAATGGGCATGCCATTTTCATCAAATCGCAGGCCTGGAGCAAGGTCTTGAATAATTTCAGCTGGAGGCTGACCATATTGCTGCATATCAAACATGAGTTCCATCAGCCTTGGGAAGTTGTCAGGTTCAATCTGGTATACGGCCAATATTTTTTGAAAGGATTGGTATTGACGTCCATAATTTTCGTATTCAGCGGTACTAAGATTTTTCTTATGAAGAGCTAGCCATTCAGGAAACTTCTCGCAAATCTGCCGCGTGGGTTCATACATAAGGTCCTTGCTCAACAATTGTCGCATGACGCCGTCCACTACTTCATTGTAGTCTTCCTTTTCGCCTAGTGCTTCGAATTGAGCCATCATATCCTCCATCATCGATTCACCAGCCTCTTCCATTTTTGAGGCATCAATACCTGCCATTCCACGCTGTGCTTCACCTAACATCTTTAATGTTTTCGAAACATCAAAATCGGCAGCCATGATTCCCGCTTGGCCTTCCTGAGGATCAGGCAAGAAAGTGGTGCGCCTATCGTCGGAGTATGAACCTCGAATTTGCGAGAAAAGATCTTCCACAGTCGAATTTCCTTCCTCCGTGTTACTTAAGTCCTGAAGAGTTTTAGCAACAGTGCTTCCGAATTCAGGGTTTTCCACTCCACGAAGAAGTGCTTGCAATTCAGCAGCTTTCGCTGCTCTTTCGGCAGCACTAGCTACCTTTTTCGAGCTCTCAATTTTATCTTTTGAAGCCTGCTCAGCAGCTGCCTTTTCCGCCAATTGCTGTTGCTCAAACTCATCGAGAGCATCATCCAAAATGCTATCTAGGTCTTGCACCTTGGGTTTAGATTTGCTCATTATTAGATGAGTACTCTTACACAAAGTCTACGTATAGATACACACGAATAGGCGCACACGCGAATTGTGTCGGGTGGTTGCAATTTCACGACACAATACCTGGAGTTCCGGGGCATATTTCCCCTATTTCCAGATTTTGTGGGAAAACCAAAAGGGAGCCCTTTCCTATTATTTTCTTTAATTAATTATAGCCTAATCATAATATATTTGCGCAAACCCTCACAATGGCAAAGGACTACTTGCACACCGAATAAATAAATACAAAAGACACCTTATTGATGGTAATTATTACGTAGCGCTGGATCCTCCGATGATACGAGTCATAGCACGTTGAAGAGCGCCAACGACAGGCTCTTCAGATTCTCGTCCTCCGGTTGCTAAAACCTTCATTGCCTCTAACATAGCTTGATACTCAGGGCCTTTCAGAAATTTTGGCCAAGCATCTAGTTCCAAGAGCTTGAAAATTTCCTGTTGCGCCACCTTGAACAAACTTTTATCAGGGTTATTCACACAACGCAGCACTGCAGCTCGAGTAGTATGCGAGATATTAATTTGCTGCTTTGCATTATCAAAGATATATTTGCGGCAAATTTTGTAGGCAGCCCTGCGCATGTAGTCATTTCCAGGTAAAGACGAGTAATTCTCGACATCCAGCCAAAAGAATAGAGATTCATTAACGAAAATGCGATGACAGAAATCCTTAAAGTATCGAGTAGAAAGCTGATTGTTCAGCACACCACGCAGAGATCTTGCATCTCCAGCATTGTCGATGCAGACACTGAAGCGATGTAGCGAGTCACATTCCTTCTTCTTTCTTTTCTCCAGAAGCGTTTTAACTTCATCCCATTCTGGAGATGCCATAAAAGTCGAAAACTGACACAGTTCTATATAGTTGAGTACATCTTCATGAGCTTGCTTAAAAAGGGCAGGCCCAGAGTTCTCAAGATTTTTGAGAATTGTTGCACGTAATGCTTGTGTGATTGGAACGGGGATGATGCTCAAAGGGTGCAGATACTTGCTGTAAATCTTACGAGCCCGGATGCATCTATATGATGCGCTGGGAATGCGCAGATAACTAAGACACACAAAGATTGCAATATAAGTGCGTTGCAAATGCAAGAGATGAGGTGATTGATGAGATAATAGCAACGAAAGGTTAGAAATTGACAAACCATAAACCATGCAAAAACATGTCATTATGCCATGTGCATTTGAATATTGCAACTTACTCCTCTAGCTCGATGATGAACAAAATTGTCTGTGAAGTGCTGGTTGCCTCCAGATGCAGTTTTAGCAAACCGCAGCATTGAGGATGTGACAGAACACTCAGCACTAGTCGGCGTCGCTCACGTGGTTCAATGCTGTTATACTTGGAGGTTGCTCCTGCACTTGCGGTAGAGAAACCTGCTGCTAAAGTAGGCAACACCACTTCTTCTTCTCTCGCGGGAGATATGAGACTCGAACCTCTTCGATTTGCCGTCCCATTTCGTGTTTGTCTGTGCGGGTTATCCGCATGATCTAAATCCTCAGCCGCAATTACGAACGGATCAGCTTCATGAGCCATAGAACGCCGGCGAAACTGTTGGCAGTTTTCTCTCAATGCATCCGCCAAACTACATAAAGAGTTTTCTATGCGATCTGTTTTGAGACTGTAGCGTCGCTTTTCTGAAACAGGACTGGCATCGATTTTCGATCCGGAGGCTGAAATAGGAATGACTGTTGCACTTTTTCCCACACCGAGTCCAAATAGAGATGGTAAAAAAGTGCGTCTTTTCTCTGGCGGAGTCACCTTTACTTTACTTGGCGGTTCTTGATTGTTCTCGGCAAGCGCTGCATCTACTGGACTATTGTCTGGGATTTCCGGAAAGCAAATCAACGCCAATTTAACAAAACCGTCAGAATGAGACGGATACTGGCGTTCTAACAGCTCTTGCTGTTGTTGCTCTACACTCATTTTGGTAGCGGGAACAAATGTGGCACCAGTCTCGCTCGGATGGCTGACTTGAGGTTCAACAATGACATCTGTTTTACAAGCGTCTTCGTTACTGGAACCTGCACTTGCATTCGTCAGAATATCCTTATCATTTGCTTCACAATTGGTGGATCTAACATTGGTTGCATGCTTCAGGTCTAAGTCTGCCACTCCCTTGCGGTACACTTGGTGTTTAAAAGCTTTCCAATGGTTATCGTGCAGATACACAAATGTCACATCTGCTGCTTCCTTAAACAAAAGAGAAGAAGCTTGCATGAGACCAGTAATGATATCAGCACGCATATCGTTTGGTAGGCCAATGAACTCATCACTGTTACGAGACACATATCTGTCGAAGATTTGTCGCGCAGCGGCAATTCGCTCTAATTCATTTCGAAATCGCGCAGCTTGAAAGCTTAAGGCAGATTGATAGAAATACATCAAAGACAATTTGCTTTGTTCTGCTAGGTAGCGACCTAAGATCATATGGTGTGGTGAATGAATGAAGTTCTTGAGCTGTACACGCGAGATAACCTCGGATGGGTCAGAGTGTGCGACGCTGTTGGCCAAGAGAGTGCTTCGATGAGGGATGGCGGCTAGGATAGCTTTCTCAGGACTCGGAATCTGATTTTGTAAAATGTCATTGGAAGAATTACTCTCACCAATAGTATCCGCAGATCCACCGAAATAAGAGTTGGTCTGTTCAACCGTTTCCTGTTTCATCAAAGCCGCTTGCATGCTCTCTCTTCGACTGGGATCTGGCTGGAGGCGGTCATGCAATCCATTAGCTAATATCATAATACTTCCTCTTCCTGCTCTAACCAGATAACGATACTCAGCGGTGTTTAAAAAGTTATCCAAATGTTCCCGGATCAGAGTTTCAAAAGTGTAAGTCTCAATCGTTTCCAGCAGATTCGCATCCACGGAAACACAGCGGCATATCTTATCGCGAACTTCTTCATGTAATATTTCTGACATAGGTAATCGAAAGCGTGCACCAAGAGCAAGGTAAGTATCGTAAAAGTTGTTCACGTAACTGAAAAAGACCTCGAGTCCTGCTGTACCGCTGCATATCGCTCGTTGAGTGTTATTGCCTGTTGGAGAGTCAGTTGCGGGTTTCTGGGAAGGTGGATTATTTCCAACCAAACAAGCATTTTGAGCGATTTCACTGCGCGGCGATAGCGGCTCCATACGCTGTAGTTGAGTGACCTTTTCTTTGAGCTCGACTACATCGTTGTATCCATATAATAGGATTTCTGTGTTCTTTGATATCATATATGTCTTAAACAATGACAAATAAGTAGGATCTGACAATATCTTTTGCATCATAGAGATTAAAACATTACGATCTGGAGATTTAAAGAGCGACTTGCGGCGGTGATTTAGTGGAATAGACATTCCAAACATACCTTCTCCTTTGTTCCTGTCTGAACGGGAAATATTCACAGCTAAAGTTGTTCGTTCGAACATTGGATATACTTCCGCGATAAGAAAATCCAAAGCTTCTGCTTCAGCAGCAGCGAATAAGGTAGAGTTTAGCTTCCCAGTCGAACAAATTATTGATTCAGAGCAGTCGTCAATCGTATTCATCGAAAGCGGGACAGGGTGATTGCAAGCATGTACTATATACTTTTCGTAAATGTAATAAGCGCGAAAAGAAGCAAAAGACGACTCACTTAAATATGATAAATCTTGTGCATCTGTCCAGAAATCTATGCAATTTAGTGCAATCTTACGAGGATTTGTTTGTGCGTAATTAGTAAAGTTGCTATTGTTTTCGGAAGGAGTCCATTGAGAGCTAACGAAGCCTCGAAAATTTGCTCTAAGAAAAGGCTGTTGAAGTAATATTTGCAATCCTCCGGTGCTGGTTCCAGACCCAACGCGGCCCTCCTGACTTGTTACACTGTCTTCATCTGAACCACGTCTGCCATCAGAACTTTCTCGTACAGAATTATTATTCTCATTTCTATTATTTTCAGAACTTTGAGAATGTCCCATGTTAAAATTTCAATCTTATTCACAAATTCAAGTTTTCTGAAAAAAATCTAGACTTAAACACATAAAATATTCACGTTGTTCTTCCATGATTCCGGTTCGATTTTTTGTCGCACGTCGTACGGCAAGATCCGAAGAGGGCCTGAATCCTCCCCGTTGAACATTCATTCATTTCGGCTCACGTTTCTCTCTCACACAGCTCATATTGGCACACACAATAGTTTTTATGCCAGAGTTGCCAGAGGTTGAAGGCAATAGATATTTATGCGAGCAATATTTACAAGGATCTCACGTGACTCAGATTGTAGGTCTTGAACAGGGAGGGGGACCACGCGATGGTTTATGGGATGAAATTGTTCACGAATCACCACTGAAGGAATTTGTTGACGCTACTCTTAATAGAACGCTCTTGCATGCCTGTCGCAAAGGCAAGCAGCTTTGGTTGGAGTTTAGCAAACCACAAGAAGTGCAATCTGATTCTGGTTGCACATACAATGCAAGTAAAGAAGTGGACACGTGCTTGATGGTTCACTTTGGTATGACAGGATCTTTTGTTATTCGTGGACATCCTTCACAAACTTATAAAGCATTTAAGATACACGATCATGAGTGGCCCCCACGATTCTGCAAATTCGAAATGTCGTTTTCTAACGGGGAGAAGTTAGCTTACTGTGATCCTAGGCGTATTGGCCGCGTTTATGTTCTTAAGAGTAATGATCCTTTGAGCAAGCCACCCCTCATCAACTTAGCGCAAGATGCATTGTCATTATCCAATCTTGAACAATTTGCCTCTGCGCTATGTAGTGTGCGGACTGACGTAAAGACACTTTTGCTAAATCAAGAAAAGCTGATTTCTGGCATAGGTAATTGGCTGGCAGACGAAATCTTGTATCAATGTCGAGTGCACCCTAAAACGAAATGTACTGATTTAACGATGGAAAAATGTTATGAAATTGGGAACAAGATTCGAATTTTGTCGAATACAGCATGTGAATGTATAAGACAAGGCCGTGAGTTTCCGGCTGATTGGTTATTTCACTTTCGATGGGCGAAATTGCATTCAGATAGTGGAAGAGATGAAGGTACGCATGATGGCGGCGAACGTGCCTCCAGCTCTCCTAAACGTAAAGCCACTGATGCATACGGTAATGCAATTCAATTTGAAAGCGTAGGCGGACGGACTTCAGCAATAGTTTTAGCTCTTCAACAAAAACCGCAATCTTCAACAACACACAAGCAAATCAAGAGTGGCAAGAAGAGTCTGACATGTGACAACGCGTCCGCAGTTGAGAATGCACATCCGGTAACCTCTAAATATTTCAGCGAGCCGATGGAATCGTTGAATGAACTTGCAAAATACAAGCATGTAGAAGATTTGAAAGCGCCTGCACGCAATGTTAAGCGCATACGATCACAGACGGCAGCATCTAATGAGGCGAAGCGCCAGCGCAAGTAGCATATGCGTCGAATATTTTGGATTACAAATGTAAATATATACGCATGTAGATAAATCAATACTTTTGAATGTGAAGAAATTGCTATTGAGAAGGAAGAAAATAATTGCACATGATTTATATACTTATGTAATAATAACTCGATGTTGCATATAAACGTATTATATGTTCATTCAAAATTGAATTAGAAAAAAATCCTCTAGGCAAGTGAACGTTCACGTTTACTATGAAGATATAAATGTCAACTTTGATAGCTCTGAAAAGGGAAATAGAAGGATTAGAGGCCGATTCCGGCGCGGTGAATGCATTGCGCATTCGAGATTTTCTTCGGCAGGATCCAGATGTCTTATGCGGAAATGATTCATTTGATCTTCGAATGAGAATATGGTCGGCACTCCTTCTAGGGTATGGCATTGATCATGTATCTTTAAAAAGTGATGCTTCACGAGAAAAGGATGGATCATCTCTGCCAAATTGCAGAGAACAACATGTACTTCTAAACGATGTTTCAAGAACGCGAGCAGATGTACCAATGTTTCGCTCACCCAATGTGACATCAACATTGCAGTATATATTGCAAAAATTTTGTTTGGACCAGCGTATTGAATACAAACAAGGTATGAACGAAGTATTAGCACCATTCATTTATTTATGTGGTTCGCAGTCTGAGCCCCGACTTGAACTATGTTGCCGCATGTTTGAGGCGATGGTTGTTCGGTATGTAGAAAGATTTTATTGCGTAGATTCTTCTTTCTTTCTTTTTCAAACATTTAGAATGTTTCAGTTATTGTTGAAGTATCACAGCCCACAACTTGGCCTGTTCCTAGACAACCACGAGTTCGTTCCCGAGCTGTATAGTCCTTCGTGGTTGTTAACATTGTACAGCAGAACGCTGCCCATTGACATGGTCTTAGGCGTATGGGACGTCTTGCTATCTGTCGATGACCCAGCATTCTCTGTGTTTTTTGGACTCGGCCTCTTGATAATGAAGAAAGACACAATTCTCAAAGCTGAAAGCGGACTCATTCCTGAAGTCATTAGCACAGCCACATTCCGTTCTTCGGAAGAATTTAAGAAGGTTGTAGAAATATCATTGCAGCTATATCGTAATACCCCACGATGCTTTCTACGCTTACTGCGATTGTGTTTTGTTGCGTGTTCAGATTTGTCGCCTTGCCCAGCGGCTATCAACCGACGACGACAAGAGGAGCAAATGCTGCAACAGGAAGAAGCAGAAAGCGTAGAAAGAGCAAACGCAATTGCAGCCGAAGCTATGAAACAGGAAGGGGAAGAGGTAGATGACTATATGAATAGCGTAAATGCACTACTGGACACAGCGGCTTCAGCATTGCTACCCAAGGCTGATCAGCAACATCATACTTCGTCGAAACTGCAATTGAACTACTTGGATTTGGCGCTTGTACAACAGTCTGCACGACACTGTGTCATGCTTAGTGCACAAGAATTGATTTCTATATTATTACCTGGTAAAACAGATCAGGCATCACCTGATTACACAACTTTCGATAGTCAGATTGTATTATTAGACGCGCGTTCGCATGAAGAGATAAAGCTGAGTGGAGCTGGAATCTTGCCAAAGGCTATATCTTTGGAACCAAGGTTTCTCGAACATCCTGCCGCCTTTCATGCTTGGTTAGAGCATTTCGATGCCACCAGAGGATGTCGTATTTGTATTTTGGATATGGGTTTATCTTCAACAGAGGGCTCTGAATCATCATCACAGGATGCAGGCCTTGGGGGTCTGTCTTTATGGAGGCGCTTGCTTCTAGGCGAAGGCGATGGCGACTTCGCATCAGGTGTAGACTTGGGACGGGTCACAAGTGACAAGCATCTCCAGAACCATCTACGTGGAATGTATCGCACAGGTACTGTCTCACATGGTGCTGATGATGTAGCATGCAGAGATAGTGACGTAGATGTTCGCGCTTTGTCCGAAAAAACTGCCCGCGATGATGCCAAGAGACCATCTGTACGTTTAGCTCAAATTCTGCAGAAAGAAGCGTTTTCGCAAGTGAGCGTGCTAGAAGGAGGGTACGCGGCTTTGGTGGACAGGATTCAGAAGAGCCGGGGTCGTTTTGAACCTGTCATCATCAACCATGATGCCGCCCGCTGGAGCGAATATGTAGCTCAAACAGGGGGTGCTATGGCTGCGGTGTCTATACCTGCAAGCATGAAGGTATGTCGTCGATTCCCTCTCTATGTATTGTTTTATCATATCTTATCTTTTTATTTGCGTGACACTTCTCCGTTTCACTGATTTTTATGTTTATTATTCACTCGGCAATGCATGCATTACTCACTTTGCTCCCTCTGTTATGTATACATCTACCCCTTGCTCATGTAATGATTATGCCCGCGCGGACTTACAGCAGCATCGCAAAGCAGAGCCGCCCAGTTATGACTTGCCAAAGAAAGCTTCGGATCTGTCGGAAATAGACCGTCTGGCCTATGCTATGCGTTTCGCAAAAAATGCCAAGCACACAACAGTATATGCACTCATGGAATCCCGTATGCAAATGCTACTCACATCGCAAATGCAGATGGGCTCTTCGAATGTCAA
>JACCDO011244083.1_pt1 | contig 11646 bp, 5 predicted proteins | sample 7446101 | NCBI WGS metagenome assembly JACCDO01 (sample SAMN15323440, study PRJNA562643) | freshwater metagenome | isolation source: river surface water | place: USA:Blue River Watershed | collected 2017-08-16
ATGAGAATATTCTTTCATAGGATTGAACGCTAATGCGGTTACATGCCCAGTGTGTAGTACAAAAGGATCAGTAGCAAAACTAGATTCACCAGTTCCAGATACCAATTTAGAAACATCAAATATATTAATCTGTCCATCTGTTAAACCACCAGCTATTAAACCATAAGGATATACAGCAGAATGTAAAGCCATTTCAGACCATGCTAAAGTTGTAAATCGTACCCTATTTAAATAAACATCATTAGCCAATAGAACTATACAAATAACTAATAAGTACTTACGGGGTTTTAACTGAGCCTAAAATAGTCGACGCATTTTTATTACTAAAATCAAGTCGATGGATTTCTAAATCACCACCATAATCGTCAAAACCAGCCCCAGCAGAATCTTTAGTCCCTAAAGCAACTAGATTCGGCTGTGATGCGATAGGAGACCACTCCAATACACATCCCTTGTTATCAATTCGCTTTAACAAACTCATTTCCTTTGCAAAGCAAAATTATTGTTTCAAATTTTTTTATTTTTTTTCGATTTCTCATCATGTTAGGGTAGGTTGATACCGGTAGTAAAATCATTAAAAAAATTGATCATTTAAATCTCCAACGAGAAAGCAGATGATCGTAGCGGCGTTGAGGCAATTTCAACGCCTTTTAACCGCCATCAAACATACTACTTTTTACTGCATAATACCCAATTCTGAAGTACCGGTGGACATAGGTACGGTACCGGCAACCCATGATTTTATTCATGTGCTTGTGCACAATCTGGTACGTAGAGGTTGCAGCAGTGGCACCTAACTGTTAGAATAGTGACGACAAACGACTTTTCTTGGTAAAGAACTTGCTAGCCAACATACTTTGTCAAATTACATACGTATAGCTTGCGAGTAATATTACCAAAGTAAAAATATATCAATTCCAATCATAGCATAGCTTTGTCTTTGAAACTGAGGTAGAGCAGTAATGTTATCAATTTCCAACCTGTGGAATGGCTCCCCTTCTTCATTAGAACCCGATAATGATTATAAAATTAATATTGATATTGATAACATGACTGGTGAAATAATTCTGATTATTGATGCCCCATTTTTTAATGATCCTCCTCCCACATTAAATCATATTAATAATTCAAAAGACACAAAAAGATATATAGGTCTATGGAACTTTGAAGTCGTAGAAGTATTTATTTCTGACTGTCGAGGTGCAAATTATTTAGAGATAAATATTGGTCCACATGGACATTATTATCTAAAATCTATATCAACATATGATCAAAATGATATGATGGATATTGATAGAGAGCCAACTGTAAAAATTAATACGAAAACTAACAGATGGAATGCAAGATTCTATATTCCTTACGCAATTGTACCAGAGCCAGATACCGGATTTGACATGGAAACACCATTAGCGATTAAATGGCATATAAACGCATTTGCTATACACGGTAATAAAGATTCCCGAGAATATCTTGCAGCAACAGCATTACCTGGTAAATCACCAAATTTTCATCAACCAAAATTTTTTGAACCTTTTATTATTAGTGAGAAAAATGAAATGATGCGTGAAAGATTAACATCCTTTCATAGTTATAAACGTACAAGTAGAACATTCACTCAATCATCATCTTCGAATAATAGTGGTGATATGATTACTTCACGATTACTGCAAGACATAAGTTTAGTAGATATACCATTAAGAAAGTCGAATGGAGATAATTTTAATGATTTGGATAGTAAATATACACAACATAGCAAGAGTACCGCATCTAATACTAGTACTACAAATTATACTTCATTGCAAAGTCTACAAGGACGTAACACAGAGTCATTTAGCGAAGGACATAATATGATTTCTTCCATATTTTTCGATTATAATAGTAATAAAGCAATTTCTGAAACAGAAAAAGTTAAATTGTTGAACAATTTACTTATTGATGGTGAAATTATATTAATATCCGGTATAGTTTGGAAAAGAAGAGGATGGAGTCATAAACGACGATTATTGTGTTTAACTTCAGCATCTAGATTATTTTATGCAACGGAAACTGGTAAGCTCAAAGGTACAGTGCCATGGACCTCCACACAACCCATAAATGTCAGGCGGATTGATAATAGTAGATTTGATGTTATCGTACATAATAACTCTCGAACGTACCATTTTAATGATAAATTATCAGGTAGTGATCGATGGGTGACCGCAATCACTCAGTTAATAAATCAAGATAAGCCACCAATATCTATACTAGAAAGGTAGTAGTAATATTTGTATATACATTGTTACATTGTATTATTTTCGATTAGATTTACATTCATCATAATCATATTTATCGTTAGATTTTTTATAATTTTGCTCCTCTTCTTCTTCATCGGAAGAATATATTTTCTTGTTAACTTTATTTCTATTCATGGTAGTTTTCACAAGGTCATCAAGTATTGTTAAAGCATTTTGTTTACCATCTAATATTGCAGTGGTAGCATTGTGTCTATCAATCAAAGTTGGTCTTGCCATGAGAGATTCATTTATACGTTTTTTGTTAGCAATTAAACTTTGTTTGTAACTGTCTTTAGCCATTTCAACCCTGGTTTTAATAATTTCATCACTTATAGATGTAGTCATCTTAACAGTATTCGGTTTTTCTTGATCCCTCGGTCTGACAGTATCAAGTTGGGCGTGATTATCCCGAATACTTTTAGATCGTACTTCAGCACTTCTAGTTAACCTGCGTGATGCAGGTGGTACTGGTTGACTAAATAATTTTTCACTTGCTAATAGTGCTTCCTTTTTCTTTTGTAATTCTTTTTTTTGTGAATCTAATTGCTGCCGTTTTATTCGTGCATCACGTCTACTTTTAAGTATTTGCTCACGTTGTTCCATGGCACTAATACCATCGAATGATGAATGTGAGGTTAACACTTTTTTTCTCGCTTTCGTTCGTGCTGTTTCTATTTTAACTTTCCATGCTTCATGTTCGTTAGCTAACCTTTCCATGACTTCCTCCGGAGATTCTCTGACTGTTATCTTTGTAGTTGGAAGAGTTTTATACTTTTTAGCAGGTGCAGATGCACAAGACGGCTCTCTCATTAATGATAGTATTTCTTGCTTCCTAGCATCAGCTCTTTGGCGTCGTAACATATTTTGCTTTTCTTCCATTTCTGCCCAACTTTCTAATGCAAAAACATGAGAATTTGTACTATTTTTTAATTTTTCTCGCCGAAGTTTTGCTTCCTCTTTTTCCTGATCCTCTTTCTGCTTAATAACTTCATCTAATTTCTCTTTTCGTTTCTTTTGAGCTTCTTCTTGTCGTTTAATGACATTTGTAAATTCTTTCCCATGTAATGCCAGATATTTCTGTTTTCTTATACGTTCTTTTTCATTCAACTCGTCTTCAACTTTCTTTTTACGTTCGAACTCATCTAATAAACGACGTTTCATTAAGTACTTATCTTGATCTGCTAATAAATTTGCAGAAAGCGATTTGGATGTTTTTCCTTTAGTAACATTTTTCACGACATTTTTATTATTCGATGCATTAGACGCATTGGATACTCGAACATCTACAGATAAAACATTACTCTCATTTTCTAAAGCAAAAATTTGAAGAGCTGCATCTTTCGCCGTTAACCCTCCATCATTTGTCCTGTAATTAGAGCTAATATCTTGACTATTAAAATATTCATCCAATGATTTACCCTTAAATTGATCGATTTTGTGATAAATCTCATCAACTATTGAGTGAGTATGTATTTCACGACTTTTAGTCTGTTTAGAATGTAATAATATATCTTCTAATAATTTAATTCGATTTTCCATGGTCAATTTTTCATTATATAATTTTTCAATAACATTAATATTTTGAATATATGACGATTTGATTATATCCATGGTTATATCACTTATAGTATTCTGCTGTTTATCATTATTTGTTATTATAGTCTTATTATCATCATTATTATTATTCATTGTGTCAATTGGTTCTTTGGGTGGAATTAAGATACTTTTAGTCTGACTCATTTGAATTAAATCATCTATATTTTTGTTCTCTTCTTCCTGCTTTTGCAGCATGTATGCCGCTTTACCTCCACGTTTCTTAATTACATCTGCTTCAGATGTATTTTCAATTATGTGGGCAAAATTTTCCTTATCTTTCGTCTGATTACCGAAATTGCTTACTTTTCTTGTGCCTTTACTATTATTTTTACCGTTTTTATTGAAAGCGAAGTGATGGTTATCCACTCTTTTACCACTTCTCATCAATACATATTCCTTCGATTCATTATCAACAACATTAGCAGCACCTAAACGATACTTATCTTCATGATCTTTGATATATAACTTGTTATCATTAATTCCTGTCTCTCTAGCTCGATTTTGCAGCTGGATTTTGCTGTTTTTCCGAGGCAAATCACTGTTAAGCATCGTGGAAAACTATTGACGCTGGGGCGGGATTTAGGAACTATTGTTCGAATAATTGCCGACCCATACACAATTCAAATTGGTTTTCTTTGAATTGGTTTTAATTTTTCCTTTTTAAATATCACCGGTACATTTTATGGCGCTGTTTCGTTATGTTTCCTGAAAAAGTGTTAGCTGCGTTAAGTCACAATTTGATCTTAAATTTCTACTTGCAGCGAGTTTCAACGATACAACTGTCTTTACAGCAATACATAGTACATCATTATTTCATCAGAAAAACCATCACGGAATACAATATGTTTTGGGGTAATGTAGTTAATATTTACATTCCATGTATTCATTTATGGCCACGTTTGTCAATACGACAAAAGTATTAAAACCTAAAAATGCTAAAATTAAAATTATAGAGAATTGAATCGTCGTTAAAAGAATTAGTAACTAGTTAGGTCCCAGTAGTACTGTACCGGTGTTTGTAACAGACTGCACTTACTAACAGTCTTTTGAAAGACTCTTTTCCTGCTGCTGGTAAACACTGCGCTCATTATACTAACTATCAATGTCGGAGACCGTTAACGTCTCCGCAGATGCAGCCATATTTGCTGGCAAAGTCTCTACACTACTGAAGCTGTGTGGGTTTGATCCTAGTTTAGTTAATTTAGATTTATTTCGTATCATTGCACCAGTTATATTCGTGAAATCATATTGCATTATATATCAAACTGATGTAGGTCGTATTAGACTGGAAGAAATAGATGATATTTCATCTGTTGACTCAACTTTAGTAAAACTTGTTATTGATAGTTTATATCAAAAAACTAATAATGATGCATTGAAAAATATTAACGGCAATGAAATTATTGATGGCAAGCACTATAGTATTGGTGTATTAGTAGGAATATTATGGAATCAACTACAGCTGCAGGCAAAAGAAATTAGCTCTCCGTTGCGAAAAGCTTATAATAATAGAAATGAACAGAATAATGGCACTAATAACACTAAATATAGACGATATAAACAACAAATTAATAGTGATGATGAAGATGATAATAATATTAATAATGATAGCAACAATAATACTCCTTTACGAGGCATATTGAAAAATAGTCAAAATAATACTCCAATTGCTGTACATGAAGCAAATGTCCCAAATGATAAACAGATAAATAAAACCAGACCTAAATCTGCAAAAATAAGTACAAATGATAAATATGCACCCTATAAGACCCCATTAGTAGAAGATATAAGTACAAGTAAACCAATAAGACCTAATTCCGCAGGGCCCATATCACAATTTCCTGATATTTCTAAACGATTATATAACTCAGAATCGCATAAATTACGAACTTTAACATTTAATCAAGTATTAAATATAGCAGCAAAAGGAGAGAATAACCAACAAGATTCCAGACCGAAGTTTAACAATATTTTAAATAATAAACCTAGCAAAGAACCCGAGCTCCATGAATTAATGATTAACCCCTTATCACATATGTTAAAACACACAACAGCAGCAAGTAATAATCGATCAGTACCATTACCATCAGTAGGTGTTAATTCTCGCACTATGAAAAGTATACATGAATATAATATTAAAATGAAAGAAGAGAGAGAAGGAAGACCAAGACCACCGGCCAAATCAATCAATTTAGAACGATATTACAAACTGTTGGAGCCATTAGATATAATTATTACTATTGAACACTGCCATTCATGTAAACGTCATAATAGTACTCTAAAGCATATCGAACAAGACTATATAAATTATTGCAACATATGCTTTAGTATACTAGTCTATTATTTGCACAAACATAATGTATGCGCGCGAGTAGGCGTTTCTAGATTTCCAGCGGAAATTTACAAGAAAATACAGGATAGTAACATGACCACTGAAGTCACAAATTTCAACCGAGTTGGTGCATTTGAAATTCAAATCGCATCTAGAGTTGGCAACAATGTTCAATATGATATTTTGCATTCTAAATTACACGCTAGACGTTGGCCGAAACTAAAAATAAATGAAAGTAATGGGGAAACCACATACGTCATTGATAAACGTATCAGTAATCTAATAGATAAACATTTAGAAAGGTTTCCCGCATACAAATCCAATAATTCGGACGATATCATCGAAATGGACTCAGAAGGGAATATAGATTGTCCATATCCATTAGGTCATGTTGACTGGAATCAATTAGAAATTAGTGATGACTCTTGGAGGTATCCGTTGAGTAGTAGCGATACAGATTCTCAGGACTGTAGCAATCAAATCTGTTGGATTTATGATACTAGAAAATTAGCAAATCCTCAAAAAAAGAAACCAAAGTCAATATTTAATGTACCTTATCCAATAGGTTCAATGGTGAATGCAACTGACGTGTCTAATGTCAAAGGTACAAGCGTTGAGAGGCATTCTGTACAATCTGAAATTGTGGATTACATAGAAAATCAACCTGATAAAGTAGCGATAAAACTAAATTATTCTAACGAAGTAATAGTAGTTAATCTTAACTCGTTATCTCGTTTAAACTCAACTGTTGATAGTAACCAATCAAGTAGTGACATACCGAAAGAACTAGAATGTTGCCTTTTACTAAAAATGAATAGGTTTGGAATAAATTCATTTTGGAAAATTTTGGATTCTACAGATAAACAGAACAACGATGAAATTGTATTATCATATAACTCATTCTATTCACAGCTTCGTGAATTAGTTTACGAGTTAGAAAAACTTTGTTCAATACCAGATTCATTTCAGGTACAACATCCGATCACTAATGAGAATATAGATCTTCAGTTAGCATATAGCCGATCTTCAATCGAGTGGATAGAATCTAGACTCGGTAATAAAGAGGTTAACACCAAGTTACTAGAATTATTAAGTATAAAATCTAGTGAGGATGTTCAATCAAATAATACTAATGTAGCAAGCCAAGAAAACGCTACTACCATCGATGCGATTACGGTCACAAGCGCCAACGATGCCACGGTAATCAACGCTACTACTGATAACAATAGCTTATTAAATTTGTAAATTTGAAACAAACTAGGAAAATTATCACCGGTACCTTGTAACAGTCATTTTTTTCGAGCATGCCAAGGTAATACTAACGAAATCATGAAGATCATGACGAGTGTCACGAATATTCTACATCTATAAATTATTTATCAGCGGATTATTAATACACAATGTTTGCTGCTGCTTTTAGTGCAGGTGGTGCTGTAGAACTTCGAGATGCTGCAGATTTATCAAGTAGTGATGAAAGTGATACTGATCAACAAGAAGGGGATTCACAATTTGTAATTGATGAAGCGTTAAATAAGAGCGTGATAAGTGGCATCACTAATGATATTAGTAATCCGAATGAAGTTGCTTTGGCTCCCGAAAGGTCGATTATTGCACAAAATCCTAAAATACCCCCAGTGCCACCAAGAAAAAAAGTTGTTGAATTAAATTTACCCCTACATAATCCTGACGAGACACCAATATGGTATCTTGTTTTTTCTCCTAGAGAAATTAAAGGAGTTAGTGGACCATTTTCGATTACTCAATTAAGGAAGATGTATAAATATCAAGAATTCGGTGACAGTACGTTATTATGGCGAGATGGACAACGTAATTGGACGCAATTATCTTACCTGCATAGTTTACGCAATCAACTTCTTCAATTGCCCACAATACCATCTCGTATTACTACTGTTGACCCATTATCTGACAAAAATATTTTCAATCCTATACCAGAATTACCAGATAAAGAACAAATTAGTACTATGAAGCCTCTTTATGACTGGTCAATGAGCAAATACTGCGGCCGTTGTGGAAGCCAGGCAGTTGGCTACAGTGGTAAAGGCGAACCTATTGCTGACTTATATGAGTTACGCACAGATTTTGGTGCTACATCTGCAGCCTCAGAGATAGTACCATCGTTATTATTTATTGGTGGAAAATCTTCGTCTAAAAATACTTCTATTGCATCACTTAACGTAACATTAATTATTAATGTCACAGATAATCTAAAAAATCCCAAAGAAAGGTTACCATATTATCGTTGTCGACAAGTACCTATGAGAGAAGATTTTATTGCCACCAATGAAATTCAAGAACAAACTGTTATTGCTGAAACAGTTGACATATTGGAGAAGCTGTATGATATGATAGAGTATGAGAGATTATTACCTGAAAGAGCTATTGAAAGTGACCCATTACCACCATATTATCGTGGTAAAACCGATAAATTTGGTCGACCAACCGAGAAAGTATTACCTCCACGTAGAATTGAAAAAGGAGTCAAAGAGCACTACACATCAAGAGTACTCGTTTACTCACAGAATGGGAATAACCGACCTGCATTAGTAGCCGCCTCATTTCTTATCAAACATTATGGCATTAGCAAGCAAACGGCATTAGACATATTACTTAAAAATAGACCTTCATCAAAATTAACTCCGATATATGAAAAAGTTCTTGATGAATGGTGTCGAATGTATTCTATGGGTGAAATGCTATGTGTAGATTGCGCAGCAGGTAAACCCAGTATTGAAGAGAAAACAAATGATTTAATCGATCCAAAATTAAACACAATATATTCACAACTAAATGAATTATTTTTGTCCACCAAGGATAATCCTATCATTGAATCACTCAAATCACTTGGTAAACCTTCAGACTCCTATTTACGACAGGTATTCACCGGAAATAAACTAATCGACGAACAAAGCACTCAAAATGATATATCTAGTACTGGACGTTTACTTCATAAAGAGTATAATGAGTTCACTATCAACACCAAGATGAATACATACAGTCACCTAATGGATCTTACTTTAAGTGGACGGAGATTAGGTGACGATGTAATAAAATATATGTTTCAATCATTTGCTAGTCTAGGAATTACAAAACATTTGCGCATTCTTGATCTAAGAGATAACAATATTCAACCTTCAGGAATGAGAAATATTCTTCGAGCATTAATGTATAAAGATGAAAATAAAGAAAAAAATAAAAATAGTGACAGTATAAGTAAATGGGTTAATAGTGAGGTATTAATATTGAACTTGAACAATAATTATATTGGTTTAGACGACGATACAGCTGTGGAAGCATTAACTCAGTTTATTAAAGGCCATAGAAACATCACGTCATTAGATATCAGTAACAACGCAATATCTGATAAGGCAGCATCAATTTTTTTTGAAGGAATTGCAAAATCATTTACAGACTTTGCAGATGATTTTGATGAGGAAGAAGACGATGATGATGATGTCAGTATTGCGTCTAATAGTACACAAGGAAGCATTCAAAGTAAGAGTAGTGTAACCAGTAAACGTAAAAAAGCTGAAGAACGCAAGAAAGAAAGACTAAAAAAAATTGAGGCTCAAAAGAAAAAAATTGCAGGATCAGGATCACAATATAATAGAACATTAACACACCTTGATGTATCGTCTAACCTATTAGGTCCGATTGCATCAGGGAAACTTGAGGATTATATTCGCGCTAATCAAACGTTAACATCACTCCGTATAGATGAAAATCCTAATATACCACCGAAATGTCTTAGAAATATGATGAATAGCATGCGTATATACAATTTTACGTTAGAAAAATTCTCTGTAGCTGATACGCAGCTTACTGTGAAATCTATAAGCTCAATCATTCGAATGTTTAATAGTCCCAATACACCTTTAAATACACTTATATTGACTCGTTGTGAACTAACATCATTGCATGTTGCACCATTTGATAAATGGGGTAAAGATAGTTTATACTTGACATGCTTAGATATTAGTTGTAACCCAATTGGTGACACAGGTGCGGAATACTTAGCAACAGCGATAAGAGGTAAATATGACAGTTATAATGGTAAATATACACCGCCATTGAAGAAACTAGATATTTCATGTTGCGGTATTGAATGGCCTGGATGCCGTTCAATTATAATGGCTACAAGTACCAGACCGTGCATTAAGTATCTTGATATTAGTGATAATAATATGACTACATCATCTCATGAGGAAGGGTTTATATATTTTAAACGCGATGAAGAATTTATGCGTGCATTTTCTTCATGCTGCTATGAAGAATTTCATGCAAATCGGTGTCATTTAGGCACTGATGGAGCAATTGAAATTTTTAAATTGCTTACTGAAGTTACTAGTGAAATAAATGTGTCATTGACGGAGCGTATTGCTCCAACATTCACTACAATAGGTTCAACTTTAAAAGTGTTGACCCTTTCTGGTAACGATATACACGATCCTGCATCATCGTATTTAAGACATTTCGTCACCACAAATCATACTCTACAGGTGTTAGACTTAGGGTTTAACGCGTTCACTGATAAAAGTAAAAATGACTTTTCTCAAGCTATTCAAGTTACTATTAACAGTATTCCCGAAATGAAATTATGTAGTTTACACATCAATATGATAGGTAACTCATGTTATCAATACATATTAGGCACACCTGGATTAGCAAAAAGCAAAATTTCATTTCAGTTTGGAACTACTGGTAGAGATGACTATAATATGGAAGGAAGTAGTCGTTATAATTTGGAGCATGTAAGTGAACTTAGTCGATCTCACTATGAATTAAGGAAGAAGCATTATAATAAATACAACAATTCAGTTGCTTCATTTGAAAACTTTAACTATGTGAAATAATAATTTGTATCATTGTAACTATTTGTGTGACGGATCCTTTCCTTTAATCCCTTTTCACACCGGTACAGGCCCTCTAAAAATAGCGTTGAAACAACCTTCCATTGTCAGACTTGAAAACTCCACATCGTGCGACTCGAAACATGTTTCGTGCGTCTTGATCTTTTAGAATGAGAACCAGGATTTAATAGCCATAATTTCCTACAGAAGCATCGCCTCCAGGATGCGGGTTGTCATTGTCTTATTAATCTTAATGCTAAAATTGATATTAGGACAAACACCTACTCCATCACCTTCTCAATCTCCTACCACTCCATCACCGACAATCATACCTACCAGAACGCCTACTCGGACACCGACTACTAGGACACCTACTCAGACACCGACAACCAGAACACCAACAATTACACCAACGGTGAGACCAACAGTTCCTACTGGACAGCCTACATCGCAACCATCTCGCCAACCATCATGCCAACCAACTACACAACCTTCAAGGCAACCAACATCACAACCATCAGTTCAGCCCTCGAGTCAACCTACGAGTCAACCTAGTAATCCTACAGGACGACCTTCA
>JACCDO010054529.1_pt1 | contig 11645 bp, 6 predicted proteins | sample 7446101 | NCBI WGS metagenome assembly JACCDO01 (sample SAMN15323440, study PRJNA562643) | freshwater metagenome | isolation source: river surface water | place: USA:Blue River Watershed | collected 2017-08-16
ACTTGCCCCAGAAGTAGCACATCATGAGCGCGAATTGCAGCGCGAGCCCGACGCTGAAGAAAAGCACGGTCACATTCGCCGAATTCTCCTCCCCGAGCCGCCGCACGCGTTTTGCCAGCAACAACGCGAAAAACGGCACCGCCAGAATCCCGAGCGCCGACAGCACGATGGAATTCGGCTGGTCGGACGCACGGCCGAAGAAGAATCGCAACGCGCTCTCCAGATTTTCCGGGATGTACGCCGCCGAAAACGGCTCGGAGTACCCGGGCTTGCTCATCATCTCCCACGACGAAGCCCGCAAATCGAAGATCCGGTGATGGAGCGGATAGTGCACCATCAGCAACGGCGCCGCCAACACGGGCCACGGCCACAACGCGCGGCCCTCCCGGTACCAGACCCACAGGACCGTCAGCGCTACCGGCAACAGGTAGATCACCGATTCGTAACGGACCTGCGACAGCAGCATGCCCGCGTAGCAGAATGCCGACAGCGAGTCCGCGTCGCGTCTTTCGACGTAGCGCCGGCCGAGCAGGAGCGTCGCCGCGATCATCACGAGATTCAGCAATTCGAACCCGCCGCCCGTGGCGTTGTGCGCCAGCAACGGCAGGCCGGCAAAGAGCGCGACGCCGATCCACCCGCCGATCCGGCCCGCCGTGAGGCGGCCGATCACGAACACGAGCCACAGGAAAACCGCGGTGAGGAGGGCGTTGAGGACGAAGGCGTTTTCCGGCCGGTAGCCGGAAACATCGTGCAGCAGCGAAACGAGAAACGGGAAAAACAGCGGGCGTTTGTCGACGATCCCTTCGACGATCATGAACGCGCCCTGGATGTCGTTGCCGCGCAGCGGCGTGAGCACGGACTTGTCGAGGTGCATGCTCATCGAGGTCCCGAGGAGCATGATTTCGTCCATGACGATCTTGAATCCGAAGCGCTCGTGGACGAGGAGCACGACCGTCCCGAGTGCGACGATGCCGAGCGACAGCCAATCCGCCCGCCGCCACGACCAAGCGGCCCAGTCGGCGGCGAAACTCCGCAGCAAGGCATGCACCCAGATCGCGAACGTGACGAGCACGACCCAAAACCCGGCGTGCGAGACGAACGTGATCGCCCAGCGGTCCGGCACGGCGATGAACGCGAGCACGATCGCGAGCGCCGCCGAAGCCAGGAACAGCTGGCAGCGCCGGTCGGCGAGGACCGCGATCAGGGGCGAACGGGACGTTGCGGGCGTGACGGCAGGTTCCACGGGAATCGGTTCAGCTCAGACCAACACCCGCGCGCGCGCGCGGCAAGCGCGCCGCTCCGCGGCCTGCGGCCGCGGGCCGCCGGGCATCACGGCGAATAGGTGATCGTGCGGGAACTCGCGACCCCGGTGATGGTGATCGTGACGCCCTGCGTGTAGAAATCGGGATAGGATTCGCCGGCGACCTGACCGAGCGACTTCACGTAATTGGACGCGCCGACCAGGTTGCTCGACGCCGCAAATTGCCCGCCGTTTTCCAGCAAGTACTGATCGGCGGCCGCCGCCATCTGGCGCGCATTGTTCATCACGGCCTTGTCCTGCGAATTGGTGCGGACCTTCTGGAAAGCCGGAATGGCGAGCATCGCAAGCAGGCCGATGATCACGACAACGATCATTATCTCCACGAGGGTGAAGCCGGCACGGGAGCGGGACGGGAATTTCATGGGCAAGTCGGGGGTTGCGACAGGCGGACGGAAGCGGAGAGCGAACGGGCCGGGCCGGGCGTCGCCGCAAGGGGGCGGCGGAAGACTCGGGGCTCCGGGAGCTCAGGTCAAAGGCACAAAAAAAGCCGCCCGAAAAACGGGCGGCTTGGGAAACTTCATTCCGCAGCTTCAGGGAGCGTACGTGATCGTGCGGGCATTCGCGACGCCCGTGATCGTGATCGTGATACCCTGGGTGTAGCCGGCGGGATAGGTCTCGCTGGCGACGGTGTTGAGGGCCTTCACGTAGTTCGTCGCACCAACGAGGCTGGACGAGTTGGCGGAGGTCGCACCGTTTTCCAGATAGTACTGGTCGGCGGCGGCGGCCATCTGGCGGGCGTTGTTGAGGACGGCCTTGTCCTGCGAAGCAACGCGGACCTTCTGGAACGCGGGAATCGCCATCGCGGCCAAGAGGCCGATGATGACGACGACGATCATGATTTCAACGAGGGTGAAGCCCTTGGATTTCGAGTTACGGAGGTTCATGTGAACTTTGATACGGACTATCGATTTACTGAGTATGATAAACGCTCAAAAGCGAGCAGTGTGCGAGAAGCTGCCAGCGCGAACCAAGGGCGCAATGTAAAAAAAGGGAGGAATCTACGCAGCTCTAGGTAATTATGCGTATCACGGGATTTCCCGGCCAGAGCCAAGGAACATCGGGCCCGTTGCCTCCCTTACTTGGCCTTCTTCTTAGTACGTGCCGGCGGCTTGGACTTGGCCGGCGCCTTCGCCTTCTTGGCCGGTGCCGGTTTCTTTTTCGGAGCAACGTCCAATAGCTTGGCCACGTTGATCTCGGAGGCATCGCGCCAAAGCCTCTCAAGACCATATCGTTCACGCGTTTCCGAAAGGAACAAGTGAACCATGACGTCGAAGGCATCCAACACCACCCAACCGCTGTCCTGCGGGGCTTCGACGCCGACGAGGTGGATTTGGCGGGAATCGAGCAGCTTCTCCAATTCAACCCGCAGGGCGCGAAGGTGCGGCGACGAGGTCGCGGTCGCAACGATCAGAAAGTCGGTGATCGAAGATTGCTCGGACACATCGAGGACGGACAGTTGCTCCGCCTTCTTCTCATCCAGGAGCCGGCAGCAAACTTTTGTCAGCTCCAGCGCCGCCTTGGTGGTGGGTTTCATGCCTCGTTGCGATACAGCGCGTGCTCGTTGATGTAAACAATCGCCTTGTGCGGAACGAAATAATCCAGCGACAGGCGTCGGCGCGTGCGATCCCGCAGTTCCGTGGAACTGATGGCCAAAAGGTGGCCGTCGCACCGATGGAGCCGGAGACCGGGAATATCCGGCTGGGCCCGTACCGGGTAACCGGGGCGTTCGAGAAAGATAAACTCCACGAGTGTCGCCAGCTCGCGGATATCCTTCCACAGATGCAGTTTGGGCAATTGATCGCCGCCGATCACCCAATACAGATCATCATGCGGATAGAGCGCGCGAAAGTGCCGGGCCGAGTCGATCGTGTAACTGACACCACCCCGGCGCAGCTCCAGGTCGGAAATCTCGAAGCGACTGTCCCATTCCACCGCGGCGCGCAACATAGCCAACCGATCCTCGGCCGAAGACTGCACGTCATTGGGCTTGAGCGGCGCCTGCGCCGCCGGAACAAGGATCAAGCGATCCAGCTTATGTTGCTCGTACGCGTCCTGGGCGGCGAGGAGATGCCCGAAGTGCACGGGATCGAAGCTCCCGCCAAGGAATCCAATTTTCACCCGGCGGACCGTGGTTGCGGGGATGACTCCCCGCAAGTCACATTTCCCCGCCGATGATCGGGTCGAAGTTTGGCTGGTGCCGGCCGGCCTCGTTCGCTTCCTTTGCCGACACGATCTGGCCCGGGTGGTGGAATGGTAGACACTAGGGACTTAAAATCCCTTGCTCGCAAGAGCGTGCGGGTTCGAGCCCCGCCCCGGGCACTCGGCCGCAAAAAAAGACCGGATCCGCATGGGATCCGGTCGGAGCGGAAAGGGAGGCAGTGTCCTTACAGGGAAGCCGGGCCGTTCACCGTCCCACCGTGGCTGTTATTGTAGGCGTCGAACCAATCCTTGGCCCAAAGCACGTAGGAGCTCGAATACTGGCTCGGATTCTTGAGCACGTACTCGCCCCACCACAGGAAGAGCATCGTGAGGGTACGGTTGCCGTTGAGATATGCCCCGTGTTGGTAATTGTATTCGGAGGCGATCAACTGCTTCGCCAGCAAGGAAGTCGGCGAAGAACCGGAGTACCCCATCGTCGAGGAGGCCGACTTGAGAGAAACGCAATCGAACGGCTCCAGCGCAAAGTCGCCGATCCGGCACGTATAGGTGGACAGTGTCGACTTGCTGACCTGGATCCCGCTCGTCTTCCCGGCGATGGCCTTGTCCAGGTTGTTCTTCCAGAACCCGATTGTGCTGCCATTGGCGGTCATCGTCCGGATCGCGTTGAAGTTCAGCCCGAAACCGAAATCGGGCACGACCACGTTGCTGCCGACGATCGTCACCGACCGTTCGTTCAACGTGGTGGCGCTGAGTCCGGCCGGGAGAACCGCGGAGACCACATAGGTGCCGGGCGCCAGGTTGCTGAAGGAATAGTTGCCGCAGGCATCGGAAACGTCCGTCGCGATGACTTGGTTCGCCGAGTTGAGCAAACGGACCGTCACGCCGCCCAGACCGAACTCGCCGCAATCCTCGCGGCCGTCGAAGTCGATGTCGAAGAACGTATCGCCGCAAATCGTCCGGCCCTGGACCACGCACACGACAAAGGTCCGGGTCGCCGTGGCCGTACCGTAGGCGTCGGTCGCCGTCACACCGATCGTGTACGTGCCGGCGTTGGTGACGTTCATCGTCGCGGTGCCGACGCTCACCTTTTGGTTGGCGGGGAACGTGACGGCGAGCGGGGCGCCGTTCAGCGTCGCTTTGAGGTTCGTGATCACGCCGTTGGCGACGTTGCTCGTGCCGGTGAACGTAAGGGGAATGCTCAATGCCGGTCCGCCGGAGACCCGCGTGAACGTCGAGCCCGCCGCCGGGGAATTGATCACCACCGAAGGCGGCTGATTGGCGCTCGCCACGGTGAAGGTCACGGAGGTCGTCGCAAACACCCGGGCCGTCCCGGCCGAGTAGACCGTCGCCGTCAGGGTATGCGTGCCGGCGCCGACGTTGGTCAGCGTGCCCGTCGAAACGGCCGAAGCGGTGCCGAGGCCCGTCGTCGAGGGCGCGAACGCGGCGCCGTTGTCGAAGGAAACCGCCACCTCGTCGACGAAGAAGCCGTTGTTGGAGGCGGAGACGATGTTGAAGGGAACCGACATCGTCGTCGCGCCCGCGGGCAGCGTCAGTGTCGTCGCCGTCGGCGAAACGATGCTGATCGTGGGTGTCGGCGAAACGACATTCACCGAGAAGGTCGAGGTCTCGGTGTCGGTGCCGTAGTCGTCCGTGGTCGTGACCTCGATGGTGTGGACGCCCGCGCTCGAATACTGCAGCGGGATCGAACCCGTCGCCGTCAGCGTGCCGATGCCGTTCGGCGCGAAGGCCACCGTCGCGCCGTCGATCTTCGCCGTCAGCGTGCGGATGCCGCCGAAGGTGCTGCGGGCCGTGAACCCGACCACAACCGGCACGGGAGCCGAACCGGAGCGGTACGTGAAGATTTCGCCGTTGCTCGGCGTATTGATGGTGACGGTCGGCGGCTGCGCCGTGGCTACGACGCGGAAACCGTTGGTGTCGTCGCTGCTGCCCGCGGAGTTCGTGGCGCGCGCCGTGACATTGAATTGGCCGGGCGCCTCGATCCGGAGCGTGCCGGTGCCGACGACCGACGTCGTGCCGAGGCCGGTGAGGGAGGTGAGCGCCAGCGTCGCGCCGCCGAACTCGGCGGAAGCGGCGGTGATCGGCGCGGGATTGGCCCCGGACACCGTCGCGCGGAAGCGGAAATTGACGTTGAGCGGGAAGCTCGAAGCCGCGGCCGAGATCACTTCGGCGTCGGTCGGGGCTTCAATCACCACTTCGGGCGGATTGAGAACCCCGGCGGGAGCCGTCACGGAGCCGTTGATTTCGGAACCCTCGTTCCGCAGACCGACGGTGTTCGTCCAGCCGACTGCGATGACCTTGAAGGCATAGGTGCCGGGAACCGCGTTTGCCGGATAGTTGACCCGCACCCGCACGGTCTGGGTTTGGTTCGGACCCGTGAAGGTCAGCGACGAGACCGGCAATCCCGAAATCGGATTGGAGAAGGAGACATAGCCGATGGCGGTCGTGGGGCTGACCCCGTCCGGCACCGTGGTCGGCGTCACCAGGAATGTGATCGGAAGATTCACCCCGGTCGCCACGTTGAACGGCGAACGGATCGAAACGTTGAACGAAGTGTCGACCGGCAACTGGCCCTGGACCGGAGTCAGCGTCGGCGTGTACTCAACCGTGGGAACGGGATCCGGATCCTGCGCAAAGCCAACTTGGGGAATCGCAGCGAAACCGAGGGCCGCGCACACAAACGCCAACCGGCGGAGCAAGGAATTCTTGAGTACTTTCATGACGAGGGACGTGGATTTTCGGAAAACGGGCAGGGGATAATCCCGTTTGATTAGGGTAAGAACCCCATAAGTCTACTGAAAACCCTCAGACTGCGTGTTTCCAACCCTACCGTACGTACCGGCCGAGCCAAACGCCAATCCTCCCGCCAACGACGATAATCCTGCCATGCCTTGGAGCGATTCGGCTGCTGACTACACCCGAACGGACTCATACCACCACCCACCGTCTGCCCGGCCCAAACCGGAATGTAAATTAGGTATATCACCCTAATCTCATCTTGACCCGGGAACCAAGTGCTGGCTTGTTCCGTTTGCCGCAATCGGTTCCGCCGTGCCCTTGTCTCCCGCTCATTCCCAAGCCCGCCTGTTTCCCCGTTGCGGTGCGGCAAAGGCATCGCGGGCAAATCTCGGTCGGTATGCGAGGATGCGCCCGGGATTCGCGGCGCTCGTTTTCGCCTCGTGCATCGGGCAGGCCGCCGCCGCCACGTTTGTCTGGGACGGCGGCGCAGGTGCACCCTTCAATTGGTCGGCGGCCAACAACTGGAATCCCAATACCGCGCCTACGCCGGGCGTGACCAACGACTACCAGTTTGGCGGCGGCACCGGCGGCAGCAATGTCGCCGACGGCGTGACGGCGTGGAACGTGAATTCGATCACGTTGCTGAACACGGCAACCGTGAACTTCACGATCTCCAGCGCCACCACTTCCCTCAACCTCGGAGCCGGCGGTGTCGTCAACAACGACGCCAGCAGCATTACCATTTCGGCCCCGATCAACCTGACGGCCAATTCGGTGCTCAGCACCACCTCGACCGGCCAGATTACCCTCAGCGGCGCCGTCGGTGGCGCCAATTTCGGCTTCAACAAGACCGGCACGGCCAACGTCACCCTTTCCGGAACCACCGCGAACACTTTCACCGGCGTCACCACTGTCACGTCCGGCACCCTCAATCTCAGCAAATCGGCCAACATCGTCGCCGTCGCGGGCAACATCACGATCGGCGACGGTTCAGGTACCGACACCCTCCGGACCACCGCCACCAACCAGATCGCGGCCACCTCGGCACTCACGTTCACCAGCGGCGGCGTGCCGACGTTCAACCTGAACAACACGGCCCAGCAAGTCGGCTCGATCGCTTCCACCAACACCGCGGCCTTAATCTCGGTGGGCAGCGCGAACCTCACCGTCGGCGCCGCCAACACGAGCACGTCGTTCGCCGGCACCGTGTCGGGCAGCACCGGCGGCCTAATCAAGGTCGGGACCGGATCCCTGACCCTCTCCAACACCGGCTCCACCTTCCAAGGCCAGTTGCAGGTACAGGACGGCACCGTCTCGATTTCCTCCCTGACCAACGCGACGAACAATTCCCAGATCGGGCGCAACGCCACCATCTCGCTCGGCAACCTCGCCACGACCGGCACGCTGCAGTACACCGGCACCGGCCACTCGGTGAACCGCGGCATCAACCTCGCCGGCACCACCGGCGGCGGCACGATCGAAGCCAACGGCACCGGCGCCCTCGCCCTTAGCGGCGGCATCGCCGCCGGCGGCGCCGGCAGCAAGACCCTTACGCTCACCGGCACCAGCACCTTCGCCAATACGCTTTCCGGCGTCATCGCCAACAACTCCGGCACCAACCTCACCTCGGTCCTGAAGAGCGGCACCGGCAACTGGACCCTTTCCAACGCCGCTTCGACTTACACCGGGTCCACGACGATCGCCGCCGGCAATCTCACCGTCTCCACGCTCGCCAACGGCGCCGCCAACAGCTCGATCGGCGCGTCGTCCAACGCCGCGACCAACCTCGTCCTCGACGGCGGCACCCTTCGCTACACCGGCGCCGCGGTATCCACCAACCGCCTCTTCTCCGTCGGCAACGGCGGCGGCACGATCGAATCCGCCGGCTCCGGCGCCCTCGTCTTCAACAACGCCGGCGCCCTCGGCTTCAACGGCGAAACCGGCGCCCGTACCCTGACGCTCACCGGCACCAACGACGGCAGCCTCGCCGCCATCGTCGGCGACAACTCCGGCGCCACCGCCGTGACCAAGAGCGGCACCGGCACCTGGACCCTCAACGGCTCCGGCAGCAACACCTACACCGGCGCCACCACCGTCAACGACGGCACCCTCGCCCTCGGCAAGACCGGCGGCGCCACCGCCGTCTCCGGCTCCCTCCTCATCGGCGACGGCGCCGGCACCGACACCGTCCGCCTGGACGCCGCGAACCAGATTGCCGACACCTCCGCCGTGACCCTCGGCGCCGCCGGCACCCCGGTGCTCAACCTCAACGGTTTCTCCGAGCGCATCGGCTCCCTCGCTTCCGCCAACTCCGCCGCCGTCGTCCAACTCGGTTCCCCCGGCGCCGCCACCAGCTTTACGGTCGGGGATTCCTCCTCGACGACCTACAGCGGCACCTTCACCAGCGGCAACGCCAACCCGTCCCTCGTCAAGGAAGGCACCGGCACCCTCAGTCTCGCCGGCTCCAGCACGGGCTTCACCGGCGGCGCCACGGTCAACGCCGGCACCCTGCGGCTGCAAAGCGACAACGCCCTCGGCGTCGGCACCGCCGGCACCACCGTGACCAACGGCGCCACCTTGCAGATCGACGGCGGCCGCCTCACCACCAGCAACGGCCTGTTGACCGTCGCCGGGACCGGCAGCGGCAGCGGCGCGCTCATCGGCTCCGGCGGCAACAACCGCTGGAACGGCAACATCACCCTCTCCGGCAACACCACCGTCTCCACCAGCGGCACCGGCTATCTCGCCCTCGGCATCACCACCACCGCCTACAACCGCGAACTGGATCCGCCCGCGCCACCGTCCGACCCGACCACACTCAACCTCGGTTCCAACACCCTCACGATCACCGGCACGACCACCGCCGTCGACAACCGCGCCGTCTACGTCAACTCCCGCATCACCGGCACCGGCAACGTGGTCGTGAACATGACCAACCCCGCCGACGAAGCCCGCTTCACCGCCAATCTCAACACCTACACCGGCACCACGACCATCGCCAACGGCACCCTCAGCCTCCGCACCCTCGCCAACACCTACCCCAACGATCCGGTCGACCTGAATTACTTCGGCATCAACGGCCCCGTCGTCATCGGCGACGGCACCGGCTCCGCCGGCACCGCCCGTCTGCTGATGCAGGCCGGATCCCTCTACGGCGAGCAGATCAACTACGCGACCACGATGACCATCAACCAGGATGGCGTCTTCAATCTCCTCAACGCGCAATCGATCAGCGGCCTCACTTTCAACGGCGGCGCGGTCGACCTTGGTACCGTCGGCGGCCTCTACCTCAACGGCGATGTCACGGTCAACGCCTCCCCCGGCAACACCGCAACCATCTCCGGCACCGGCACGAGCACGCTCAGCCTCACGATCCACCAGGGCCCCATCCCGAGCCCCAACGCCAACCGCGTCTTCAACATCGTCGGCGGCGCCGGCAACACCTCCGACCTCACCGTCAGTTCCGTCATCAACAACGGCTCCCTCACCAAGAACGGCGCCGGCACCATGACGATCACGAGCGCCAACTCCGGCGGCTACGAGGGCACCACCACGATCAACGACGGCATCCTCAGCATCCAGAACAACACCGCGCTCGGCCAGGCCAACGGCCTGTCCGACACCGCCACGACCGTGAACACCGGCGGCACGCTGCAACTGAGCAACGTGGCCAACGGCAACCTCACCGTCTCCGGCGAGAAACTCACCCTCAGCGGCACCGGCTACAACGGCAACGGCGCGCTCCAGAACCTCGCCGGCAACAACACCTGGAGCGGCTCCGCCGGCATCGCGCTCGCGGCCGACGCCACCGTGAAGTCGAACGCCGACACCCTCACCATCTCGACCGCCATCACCTCGAGCAGCTCGACCCTCACCGTCGCCGGCGCCGGCAACACCACGATCTCCGGCTCGATCGGCACCAACACCGGCGGCCTGATCAAGAACGACAGCGGCACCCTGACCCTCTCCGGCAGCAACAACTTCAGCGGCAGCACCGCCGTCAACGCCGGTGTCGTCAGCGTCCAAAGCAATTCCGCCCTCGGCACCACCACCGGCACCACGACCGTCGCCGGTACCGGCGCCGCCCTCCACCTCGACAACACCGCCATCGGCGGCGGCTCGAACCAACTCAACGTCAACGCCGAGCCGCTCACGCTCAACGGCAGCGGCGTCTCCGGCACCGGCGCCCTCCGCAACGTTTCCGGCAACAATACCTTCCAGGGCCTTGTGACCGTCGGCTCGTCGACGTTGATCGCGTCCAATTCCGCCAACACGCTCACCCTCAGCGCCGGCATCGCCAGCACCGCCGGCACCACGCAGCTCCTCACCATCGGCACCACCGCCCAGAACGGCAACGTCGTCGTCAGCGGCAATATCACCAACGGCACCACGTTCGCCGACGCCGTCGACCTCCGCAAAGACGGCTCCGGCAACTTCACCTTCGCCGGCGCCGGCGGCCTCACGGCCACGGTCGGTGCCGTCAACTTGGCCGGCGGCACGATGACCGTCGGCACCGGCAACGCCAACACGATGACCTCCGCCGAATTCGCCTCCGCCGGCGGCACGACGCTTACCATCGGCAGCGGCGCCCAGGTCGTCGGCAACTACGGCACCGGCACGACCACGTATTTCTCCGGCGCCCTCGCCGGCACCGGTACCTTCCAGAAAAACGGCACCGGCACCCTCGTCTTCGACAACGATTTCACCGCGCCCGACGTCACCCTCGTTCTCAACGGCGGCACCCTTCGCCTCGAGACCGCCCAGATCACCGTCGGCACCATCCGCATCACGGGCAATACGATCCTCGATTTCGGCGCCAGCGGGAACACGTTTCTCTCCTCCGCCAACCTCATCATCGACCCCGGCGTCACCGTCACGGTCAACAACTGGATCAGCGTCGCCAACAACGCGTCGGCCAGCACGGTCTGGTACCTGCGCAACTACCCCACGCTCAACTCCGGCGGCCTGCTCAACAACTCGGTCACGATCGGAGGCAGCGACATCCTCGGCGGACCCGGCCTGGCCAACATCACCTTCACCGACTACAACAACCTCACGACCACGTGGGTCTCCGGGAACCACAGCGGCTGGTTCGACCGCGAAATCCGCCCCACTCCCGAGCCCGCCACCTACGGCGCACTGTTGATCGGCGGTTGCCTCGGTCTGCTCGGCTGGCGCCGCTGGCGCCGCAACGCCGCGGCGCGGCGTTGATTTGGGCTGGTCGGGACCGGTCCGGTTCCGCGAGCCTGCGGGGAGCATGTCCGCACCTCCTTCCGTCATCCGTGTCCCGCGTCGCGCGTGGTACGGTCTCGCCTGCGTGCTGCTCGTGCCTTGGGTGCTCGTCGTCTGGCTCCTCCTCCGCGAAGCCTCGGGACCGAAACCGGCGGCGCCGGCCGCGCCGGCCGCC
>JACCDO011634069.1_pt1 | contig 11644 bp, 12 predicted proteins | sample 7446101 | NCBI WGS metagenome assembly JACCDO01 (sample SAMN15323440, study PRJNA562643) | freshwater metagenome | isolation source: river surface water | place: USA:Blue River Watershed | collected 2017-08-16
AACCGAAATCATAAAAGTACAAATGTAGCCATACCTGACGAGTCTAGTGCAACTCCACGGTTAAGGTACAACGCCGCCGATGTTGCCGCGCCGCCGTCACCACTGTAAGTAGCAGTACCAGTACCAGCGATAGTGGTTATAATACCCGTGGATATTGTAATCTTACGAATACGATAATTATTAATATCTGCGATGTATATATTGCCTATAGAAATAAAGCCATTAATCGGAATCGTTTACTAAACTATGATGAACTAGTGTGTGACATACCTGATGAGTCTATCGCTGCACTGTATGGATAGTTCAATGTAGCTGACGTGGCCGCTCCATTATCGCCACTGTAACTACCAGTGCCAGTGCCTGCAATAGTGGTTATAATCATTATTGATGCGGGGCTTGACGATGGTATACTAGTCGGTGTATATGTAGGAGTACTGCTAGTATAAGTGAAAGTAGCAGCACTTGGCACTGTTGTGGGGAAGGCCGTAGGCACTTTGCTGGGACTTGTAGATGGAATAGCAGTAGGTATTATCGTTGGTGCAACTGAAGGGATGTTAGTTGGTGACAACGTAGATAAAACAATCTTACGGATGCGATGATTGTATTCATCAACGATATACACATTGCCTGGGATAAAAAAATGTTATAATATTGGAAATAAAGAATATTAAATGCGTATAACCTGATGAATCAATCACGACTAATCGTGGATAATCCAATCCAGCAGATGACGCAGCTCCCCCATCGCCGCTAAAACTTCGACTTCCTGTACCCGCAATAGTAGTAATCACTCCAGTTGATACTGTTATCTTCCGGATACGCTGATTATCTCTGTCGGCGATGTACACATTGCCTGCAATAATTAAATGTTAGAAACGAAGCTACCTACGGGTGTTATGTGTCTACCTGATGAGTCTAGTCCGACTGCACGTGGACGGTACACTGCAGCCGATGTTGCCGCCCCATTATCACCACTGTAAGTACCTGTGCCTGTACCAGCAATTGTACTTATAATTCCGGTTGATACTGTCACCTTCCGGATACGATCATTGGTAGTATCAGCGATGTAAACGTTGCCTGTAAAAAAGATATTTGTTATAATTCAGAGCAAGAGAAATTACATAGTCAATCAATACCTGATGAATCGACATCTAATCCATATGGAAAGCACAATGAAGCCGATGAAGCTGCAACACCGTCACCGCTATAAGAACCACTACCTGTACCAGCTATTGTGCTTATAATGCCAGTTGATACTGTTACCTTTCGAATACGATGATTATCAGTATCAGCGATGTACACGTTTCCTGGGGTTAAAAATATTAGTGATAGTGCTTTCAATATAATGTTATCACTACCTGATGAATCTAGTGCTAACCCATTTGGAGATTGCAATGCAGCCGACGTCGCCGCTCCATTGTCACCGCTGTAACTACTAGTGCCTGTGCCAGCGATAGTAGTTATAATACCCGTCGATGTCGTCACCTTCCGGATGCGATGATTTTCGGTATCAGCAACGTAAAAATTTTCTGGTAGTAAATTTAGAAGTAAGAGTTTCAAAAAAAGTATTTATACTTCCTGAGTACCTGATGAGTCTAGTGCCACTCCACGAGGGTATTTCAATGTGGCCGACGTCGCCGCTCCTCCATCACCGCTGAAACTAGCGGTTCCTGTGCCAGCGATAGTAGTTATGATACCCGTGGCCACTGTCAGCTTACGGATGCGACAATTATCAGTATCTGCGATGTATAAATTGCCTGGAAATAATTGAGTCAAACCGAATCTAAGAGCCTAAAATATAGTACGTGTACCTGATGCATCAAGACCGGCTCCTTCTGGATAGTTCAATGTAGCTGACGTCGCTGCACCTCCATCGCCACTGTAACTACCAGTACCAGTGCCTGCAATAGTAGTTATAATCATTGTTGATGCAGGGTTCGATGATGGTGTATATGTAGGTGCACATGTAGGAGTAGCAGTGCTTGGCAATGCTGTCGGTGTGCATGTAGGAGTAGCAGTGCTTGGCGCTGCTGTCGGTGTATATGTAGGGATGGCAGTGGGTACTTTGGAAGGTATATTAGTAGGAAACGTTGTAGGTGTCACTGTAGGATTCACAGTTGATACCGTTATTTTCCGTACACGATGATTCCATTGATCAGCGATGTACACGTTACCTTGGCGGGATGAGAAGTAAATTTAAATATTTTGAGTAATGGTGCATTGATGTATGGCAAATACCTGATGCATCTACTACTATTCCATACGGGTTATAAAATGTAGCCGACGTCGCCTCGCCATTATCACCGCTATAGCTTATCGTACCAGTACCTGCAATTGTTGCTATTACACCTGTTGACACTGTAATCTTTCGGACGCGGTGATTACCAGTATCAGTGACGTATACATTACCTGTAAAGGAGAGCAGAGTAATACAAGGTTACAGCATAAAATACGCACAAAAAAGGAACCTTCTGAGTCAAGCGCAATATCTTCGGGATAGTTCAATGCAGCCGACGTCGCCGGTCCATTATCGCCACTGTAACTATCGGTGCCTGTGCCCGCTATCGTCGTGATAATGCCTGTTGAAATTGTCACTTTGCGGACACGATTATTGTACACATCCGCGATATACACGTTACCTAAACGAACGGGAAAAGGTAATAAAATGCGAAACCAATGGTATAGTGTGATTACCCGATGAATCAAGCTCGACTGAGCGCGGCTTCCTTAATGCAGCCGACGTCGCTGCACCATTATCGCCACTGTAGCTACTAGCACCTGTACCAGCTATCGTCACGATCACACCAGTCGAAATGAACACTTTACGGATTCGATGATTATTTTCATCAGCAATGTATATGTTACCTAGGTTGAGAGAGAAGAGATATGAATAGGTTCTGTTACTCTCTTCATCATGTATGAGTACCTGATGAGTCAAGGGCGATTCCAAGCGGATAATTCAATGTAGCCGATGTTGCTGCACCGTTATCACCACTGTAACTAGCGGTGCCTGTACCCACTATCGTAGTGATAATGCTTGTCGAAACCGTTACTTTGCGGAGACGATGATTATTTTGGTCGGCTATGATAACATCTCCTATGGAAATGGATAGATGCTTTAAGCATATACATATGAAACAGTCACTGTTTAATGATACCTGATGAATCAATCACGAGTCCGATTGGATGATGCATTGCCGCGGACGTTGCGGCTCCTCCATCACCACTGTAGCTACTAGCACCTGTGCCCGCAATGGTGGATATTATGCCTGTTGAAATCGTAATCTTGCGCACTCGTTGATTGTACATATCGCCAATATACACATTACCTATACAGATCAAATAAATAAATTATCTTAGGAGATGGCTTTAAAATAGATTTGTGACCTGTGGAATCCAATGTTACTCCATAGGGGTAATACAATGCTGCTGATGTCGCACCGCCACCGTCACCACTGTAGGTACCAGTGCCAGTGCCTGCAATTGTCGTTATAATATTTTGACAATGCGCCAGCTGCAGCAGCGCGAGTGCCAGAAATGCGCACCTGATTGTTGTGTTCACCATGTGTTCGAGCTTCAAATCTCGCTAGCACGCACGCACAAGCAAATTAAAATAATCTTTTTACTTTGGTAACCAAGATTTGTTTAGTTTTGTTAGTTAGGTTAGTTCACTCGTTGCTGGTGAAGTAAAATTTAATTAAAGGGAACCCCGTAAAACTCAACGACAAAAATTGTGCCTATCGAGAGTAACTAGATACTATTTTGCTATCATGTAAGTACATATACGATTTCTAATCAATTAAGCATATCTATCCACTTATTAAACCAAGTTAATAAAAATGTTCCTACACCTGGCACGCACATGAGCATAGCTCCCACTTCGGCAGTGACAACCACATCGCGAAACTCTTTTCATCGCTTAAATCTAATCACTTACGATTTAATTTGATATAATTCACGGCCATACCGGTGTGAACATGGGTCCCATGTCATGGGAATGGATTCCGTTTCATCCAAACGAAGAAATTTCTACCTTTCTATAGAAAAGTGAATAATTTCCACCACAATGATAACGAATCCGATGCGTATCTCGATGACCACAACCGGGAGCGTGAATACAATCGAACTACTAGGCGGTCAATCACCTGGTGATGCACGAAATCGAAATGTATCAATTGATTCTGATGTTGGCGATAGATTAATACAATATTTTATGACCATTAAATCTACTTTACTATCGGATTGGGATGAGGAATATAAGTTGCTTGTGAGGGAAGAAGGAGATGAATGCATTGAAACAAAACTAAAATACTATCATAAATTTGTTAATTTTATGTGCAATGATCGCACGGTATATTTTAGTTTTTTACTACAACTCTATTATATCATTGTGTATCTTGCGGTAGTTTTATATTCCCAAAGATATTCAATGCTTGTGTTCTATGTTACAGTGATAGTAGTTTTTGCATTCGCTATGATATCACTGAAATCAATAAAAGGAAGATTACTTGGTAAAATTACAGATAACTCTGATGATATCAACAGTATTGGTTACTACGAACTGCTCGATTTAAAATACAAATATATAAAAAAGCAGCAAATAGTAGCTATCCGAAGAGAAAGCATTGGTGTAATATCCGGCAAAGATATGACAAATCACGACACTTCTAGTCATCATGACAGATCAATCTTCAACTTATTTGGAAATAATCAATGGAAATGGATGCTTCTAGTCCTCATTAATATCATCGCGAATATGATACTGTTCATCATGGACATCACAGAGACTTACAACGACGACAAGCATTCCAAATATGTGTATTACTACTACTTCTTCTTATGGGGATTCCTTAGTAAATTCATTATATTTTTTCATGCCAATTACGTGATTCTCATCATGGCGTCCATGATTCACGCGTCGCAAGCAACCCAAGATCTCTGTTCAAGCTGGATTCAAAGACTTGAAAAATGTAAAAAAATATCACTACAAAGATTTAATATCTTATCAAATCGACAAAATAATAATAAAAAAAATGAAAATGATACTTTCCCAACGGCTAGTCAATTGCAACTAGATCTATATGAGCGATACCTCTTTATTGTGGGCGTTCTAGCGAATACAAGTCGTAATTTCGGGTTTATTGCCGCGGCAATACTGGGTTTTAGTGTCCTATTTTTTCTAATATTTTCTTACATTCTTTACAGCACCGAAAATATTATCTTTTTATCGTTCATGTTCTACATAGCCATCGCGTTTTTTGGTACAGTTGGTTGCGTTGCTTATGCGAATACAAGCATCGATCGTATCGTTGAAGTGTTAAGAATGTCGGTACCAAAATTAGCTTTATTTGACGATAATAATGCAGGTGGTGATCAAGGAGATAGTGACTCGATGAAGGCGTTGCAAGCGATCCGTGCCAAAGCAGATATCAACCGAGTTAGTGATTTTGAGATTATTGGGGGAAGAGACTGTTGGATCGCGTATATTACAGAGGTACCAGGTACGATGCCGTCACCTAACTAATTATATATCTTATTCTAACACTATTTTATTGATTATAACAGCGCATTGGACAGTGTACGGCTTCGCAATCACAGTGCAATGGATTACTGGCTTCGTATCGGGAGCTGTTATCACTGTAGCTGTCACTATTCTACCTATGTTCACTGCTTAGTCGCTTATCCAGTTTGTTCGTTTGTTTGCTAGTTACTTAATTAGTTAATTAGTTAGTTAGTTAGTTAGTTAGTTAAAGAAAATTGATTGCAGCAAAAACGCGACAATTATATTCTGATGTTTGATCTGCCAGTCACTTTGATGAATTGGAACCAATTAAATATATTTTTTCCGAGTAAGTATTCCGTAATCATTTTGATGTTTAAAACCCTGTTCTTCGCCACCAATGCAAACTACGCACTTCTTACACTAGGTTTAAACGCAAATAAATACAAATTGAAAACTTGTTCGTTGAATTATTTGGAGTACCGGTGTACCGGCCTCTGCAGTTGAAAAAAAAATTAAAAAAAGAAAAAATATTCTACAATAAATTAAGGAATATGAGTAATTTCTTGTAATAGGTGAGACTTAGTCTATGGATCGACTAGAGGAAGAGGAGAAAGCGCGTCAGCGTGAATATCGTAAGATAATGCATGATGAAAAATGGAATCTTACTCCTTTGATGCGTGCTGCATGTCAAGGTAGCGTTTATTCATTTACTCACTCACTTTTTTGTGCATTATCTCACTCCTTTGTTCATACATTCATTCCAGACGATGTATCAAACTTAGTTAAGATGTTAGCAATTGACTCAGTGTCGTCATCTTTATTTGTTAAGGATTCTCAAGGCAGAACCGCTTTAGGTATGGTATATTACTTACTCACTCAACCACTCACTCATTCATTCATTTACTAGATTGGGCAAGATTATGTCGAAATGAATTTGCGGTAACCTTATTAAAAAAAGCCATGGAAACGAATATTAATAATAATAGATATGAGAAAATAGGAAAATCGTTAGAGAATAATCTGCACACTAAGAATTTAAATAAATTACAATGTGGCGAGCTTTTCGCTGCCTTAAGGGAAAGGAAAGAGGACATAGGTACCCAATCATTCACATTGTTTGCGTAATTTCTCACTCACTAATACTCACTCACTCACTCACTCACTCCAGTATTGAATATGTTGCGGGAAAATACTTTGTACCGTGAAGAAATAGAAGAACTTCATGAAGTATTTTTCATTGACGACCACGACAAAGATGGTTACACGCCTTTAATCCTCGCGGCAGGTGCGCATTTATACTCACTCCTTCCTTCGCGGTACACTCACGTGACTCACTTGTAGGTTATAACATGGTTGATGCAGTCATTGAGCTAATAGAACAAGATGCGAAGCTTGATGATACCAATAAATTTGGACATACCGCATTAACATGGGCATGTGCAGGTACTCACTCACGCTTACTCACTCACTTACTTACTCACTCACTCACTCACTTACTTACTCACTCACTCACTCACTCACTCACGTAAGGTGGTCATACCGAAGTAGTGCGTGTGCTACTGTTCCGCGGTGCCAACATCCACCACGTCACCAACGAAGGCAGGAATGGACTGCATTATGCTTGTCTTTACGCAAAAGCTCGTACCGTAAAAATATTATTTGATTATTTATTTGAAAGATTTTCCACGTTAAGATTGAAGCACTCACAAACACAAATGGACGCTACTCGGTACAGCCATCGATGCCCTTAATCCCTCGCATAGCTTACTCACTCACTCACTCATGCTTACTCACTCACTCATAGATGGGGTAAATATGCGACGTTTATGGAGCAATTTATGAACGTGAAAGACAAGACCGGCAAGTTGGCGTGGGACTTGCTGCCGGCGCGAAGCGGGGAAAGAATCTTGAATTCAACGGAAGAATTGTACCAGAAAAAAGGTATTTTTAATCGCTTTTATGCCGACTCTCGCTTGCTTACTCACTCATTTCTTCGTAGTTGGTGTGGAAACTGTCAATGACGTACCTATTGAGGGCAATTACTGTGTACCGTGTAGCACTACTGGCGAGAAGGCCAAAGACGACGAGTCCATATCGCTAATCGGTACGGCATTCACTCACTTACTTACTCATTCACTCACCTACTCACTCACTCGCTCGCTCGCTCACTCACTCACCCACTCACCCACTCACTCACTCATAAAAGGATCCATGAATTCGTATTCAAAAATGAAATTTGATTTGCCAAAACAACCAACATCGCCCGGCTCGATGTCGCGGCCATCCGATGACGTCAGATTGCAGCATGTACTAGGTACTCACTCACGCACGCACGCACTTACTTACTCACTCACTCACTTACTCACTCACTCGTTCAAGGGGTCATCGAATCTCATGATAGGAAAGCATTAAACGAAGATTTAGCGAATCTGTTCCTGCACGACGCCATCGACAGCGTCAAGAGTCACGTCGGCTCGAACTACAAAGTCTTGCAAGACAACAAAGACAAACACGAATATTTCAACAACATTTCCGAGGAGTTCAAAGCCGGTAAATTTCCACTCACTCACTCACCTACTCACTCACTCACTCACCTACTCACTCACCCACTCACTTACTCACTCACTCACTCACTTGCATAGGGATTAACATGGTGGATACCGCTGTTGCTGCCGAGAGTAAAGCCAACCTCCACGAGGACGATGACGACGTCAGCTCAACGATATCGTTCGGCTCACTTGCTTCCTATCCTGAATTCTCTAAAGATACCGATAATTTACATGCGGAAGGCTTGCATAACATAACGGACGCGCATAGTGTGCGCACTGCGCTGTCGAATCCGTCTGAAATCGCGGCGATCACGCTAGTATTAACTAAAGTGAAAGAGCGTGTACAGGTATCTACTCACTCACTCACTCACTCATGCTTACTCACTCACTCACTCACTCACCTACGTATAGCAATGGCGCATGTCAGCGCAACGCGAGGATGAACTGGACAATCCCATCCGATGCTGGTTGGGGTGTCCCATCATGGAAAAAATTGAATTAATGGGTGTTCACGTGCGTAAGAAGTGCACGTACCGCAACGTCGAGTGTGATTTATGCCGCAACATTTTCAAAGAGTTTGAGCTTCGCCGGCATAAACTACGTGATTGTCCACAGCGTTTAGTAGGCTGTTTAAACGCTTGGATTGGGTGTAAAGAGATGCAAACGTACGAGACCCATGAGAAGCACGCACGTATGCGATGCGCCTATAGGAAAGCAGAATGTCGGAAAGGGTGTGGGAGATATGTACCCTATTGCAAGCGGGATGATCACGAAGCTGTGCACTGCAAGTACCGCCCGATTACCTGCGATCAATGCCAGCAAGTGGTCATCTCGCATGATATCTCCTCTCATTTGCACCAAGAATGCCCCGAAAGATTGTTGAAATGCGGTGTGGGGTGTGGGATGCAATTCGCTGCCAAGCATTTACAGTATCATATGGATGTGGAATGTGTTGCACCATGTAAATGGGGGTGTGGGAAAGTCATTGGACCTGTATCACGAAGGAATTTACATGAATTAATGGTGTGTTTACAACGGCCATATGTATGCAAGTATAACTGTGGTATGGGTGGTGTAACCGCCGAGTTTATTAATGAACATGAAGATCAACAGTGTTTAGCGAAGCTTGATAGATGCCCTAGTGGTTGCGGCAAGAAGTTTGTAAGGAAACACCTAGTGTACCACCTGGATACGTGGCATGGCGACTGTCCCGAGCGCTTGATACGCTGTCCAAGCAATCTGGTTGGTTGGAAATTAAGATTTTTAACGTACCAGTTAGACGGACTCGTACTAGACTACCGACGTGAATACTACAAGGAAGGGAGCGCCACTAGAACGTCGTTTGACGGCCAAGACATGCTGTATGTGCGCTTCGACAGCCGACACGAATGGGTCAATCTGTGGGAAACGCCCTTTGCATTGGTCCAAAAAATTCATGGTGATGGCAATACAGTCCCTGGTAACGTTCACTTTGATAGTCACTTTGAATGCGGTTGGGTCACGGCGTGCAACATGAACAGCCATCTGCACAACGACTGCCATAACCGACACATATGGATATCTAACGAGAGTGATGCTAAAGTCAATAATTTCAACGGTCAATACGTACGATTCAAGGAAGCCGCCGTAACCGCCAAGCTTCGTGATGATATTGACTCCTTCATTGCCACGGGACCTACCACTATCACCTGTGAATACTGCGCTTTTAGCTTCACCTCCGATAAAATGGATGATCATCAACGGAATGACTGTGGAAGTGTGATTGTACGATGTAAAATGGGCTGTGGATTGAAGTTTCAACGGAAATTAAGTGAATATCATGTGAATAATCTATGTCCGAAGCGACTATGTACGTGTACCATGTGTGGTGACACCTCTATATGGGCGGAGGAGATAGAGGAGCACACTAGCAAGCTCTGTCCTAATCTACCCGCTGAGTGTCAATTAAAATGTGGAATACAGGGATTAAGTATCAAATCAGAGCAAACGCATCGATTGCATGCATGTCCGAACCGCATTATTCGATGCTTATGTGGTGTCGCCATGGAGTTCTACAAGTATGATACACATTTGGTAGGTGATTGTGAGAATAAATTGCAATTATGTTCACAAGGATGTGGTTTACGTTTGCCTCGTGAGGATTTACCGAAACATTGTCAATACGAATGTACTCACTCACTCACTCACTCGCTCACTCACTTACTTACTTACTTACTTACTTACTTGCTTACTTACTCACTCACTCACCAGGTGCGAATAAGGATCGCTATTATGACTCCCGTGAGTTCTGTCCACTGGGGTGTGGAGTCCGTCTCCGTAAACGGTACATCATCGAGCACGTAACGTACTATTGCGTGCGGCGATTATCGGAATGTCCATTTAAGTGTGGAAATTCTATTCAATTCAATAAACTGGAACACCATTTATACTTCTGCATCAAGCGCCCCATATCGTGCGAACCAGGCATGTTGCCGTGCAAGAATCCGATATACAAATGGTTGTATCACGAAGAGGAAAGTGAGAAACAGGAACGAATAGGTGTGGATGGTGCTGTAATCCCTATAGATATTGATAGATCAGATATTGATACCATATCTCGTTTAGATACATACCATGAAGACGCTCCTAACAATGACGAGGTTTCTCTTCAATCATCCAATCAATCATTAATCAAAGGGGACTCCACCGCAATAACGTCACTATCATCCCATTCATCCATCTTCATATCAGGTGGTCAAATGCACCTAAAACACAGTCTCCGTCTAGTCCCTTGTTGGCGTCACGGTATGACCGCGTTAATGGCCGCCGTTAAATCCAACGAGTTTGAACTAGCCGAATTTATTGTTAAAACAGTTGGTGGTTCAGCTTGTAAAGATTTTGATATTGAAAATAAGGCCGGGGATACGGCCTTAACCCTCGCCTGTCGCTTTGGTCGATTAGCTATTATTAAACTGTTAGTGTACAATAACGCGAATATTAACCAAGAAACCAGCTTCGGGCGGACCGCGTTGATCGAAGCAGTCCGTTCCAAGCAAGAAAATACCCCCGAAATGGTGGATTATCTCATCCGGGCCGGTGCTATCGTTGGATATAAAACGATGAAACATGGTCGTACCGCCATTGAATGGGCGAAGCTTATGAACATACCGGTGGTAGTACGTATGCTTAACTTGGGAAAAATCGTGCAATATCAATTATCACTTATATTCAATGCAATTTCATGTGGAAATTTAGAATTAGTAAAAAAAACCGTTGGTGATGGTGATTTTTTTGATCCAAACGGGGATGAAATTATATATAAAGAGATGGAAGCATACGTGGCAGAAGCGCAAGCATGTAACGACGAAGTGCGTACGTTAAAGAATCAAATGTCTCGTTTAACAAATGATGTAGAAAAAGGACGTGGAAAAATGAATCGGGCAAATAGTGCATTTGCTGCGGCGGAAATGAAATTAAAACAGGTTTATGAGGAGTCCGACCGCTTTATGCAAGGGATCTACTCCCTGTTTTCCGCCTACGAACAAAAGGCGAAACAGTTACTACATGGTGATTTAGAGGAAACTACCCGTTTGAAGAATCCGGTTAGACCGAC
>JACCDO010259119.1_pt1 | contig 11643 bp, 10 predicted proteins | sample 7446101 | NCBI WGS metagenome assembly JACCDO01 (sample SAMN15323440, study PRJNA562643) | freshwater metagenome | isolation source: river surface water | place: USA:Blue River Watershed | collected 2017-08-16
GGACCTGCAATGTCGGCTGGAGTTCCCCAACGCTTCATAGGTGTGCGCGCCAATATGGGAGCAGCGCGTTGCGGGTCGTCTTGCAATGCCTGCGTGAGCGGCGTTGCAATCCAACCCGGTGCTACAGCGTTCACACGTATGCCGTCGTCTGCATAGGCAATGGCTAAAGACTTAGTAAGTTGGGCTACGCCACCCTTGCTAGCGCTATAACCAGGAACCAAGCCACCTCCGAAGAAGCTCAACATAGAAGCAGTGTTAACGATGCAACCACGTCTAGCTTTCAGCCCCGCACGTGCAGCAACGCAGACGCGCATGGTTCCGTTGAGATTGATATCTATCGTGCGCGCAAAAGCTTCAGTCTCTAACTCAAGAGAACGTTGGATCACGCCAGCACAGTTCACCACGACATCAAGTTCGCCAATACCTTTGACCATGCTCTGAACTGCAGTATCGTCTCGCACGTCTAAAACACGAAAGTCGATGCCTTTGTTATTGGCTACTAACGAGGCCTTTCTTACTTCTTGTTCTGTAGCGCCTGTGGCTATTACTTGGGCGCCATCACGCAGAAAGGCTTGGGCGATGGCTTCGCCTATTCCGCTGGTGGCGCCAGTTATAAAAATATGTCGGGTTGGATGTATCACAAATAAACTTTAAATAATTCTCAAAAGAGATTGGGATTCATAGTATGGGTAAAAACCAACCTTTTTCAGCTTTAAGCAAAAATTTATGGTCACCAAGCCACTTCACCAGTTTGGGATTGGCGTTGTCTACCCCGCCCGCTTGGCGAACCCATAAATACCCATTAGCCTGGTCTCTTTCATCAAATACTTGGGCACCAGGATATTTGGCGACAACAGAAAGAAGTTCTGAATAGGTCAGTAAATTCTTAACCAACACGTCACTTTTCTGCGAAACGCTTTCTTGCTGCGGCGCGACTGGAGTAACTACACCTTTGATTGAAGGCCTTACAACATCTTCTTTAGCTTGTGAGTTTTCTTCAGCCAAAGGAATCTGTATTTTTTTAGGTAAAGGCACTACACCCAAAACTTTTAACAATAATTTACAAGCCTCAGGGCAAAACGCAGTGCCAGAATATTCATTGATCAGCAATGCAGCATCCTTAGGCAACAGTTGTGCTACGTCTTTTTTCTTGATTTGAACTTCTTCAAAAGCTTCTACCACCGCCAAAATTCTTCCACCTAAAGGAATAGCATTACCTTTGAGTCTGTTTGGAAAGCCAGAGCCGTTGAATCTTTCGTGGTGTGTTCCTATGTACAAAGCAATGCGATCCATTTCATAAAGCCCAGAAAGACAATCTTGTCCCGCTTTAGCGTGCGCTTCATAAAGTTTCTTGCTATATCCACCTACTCCCTTGCTTAAATTGGCGAGGGTTTCATCAGACAACCCTATCTTGCCAATATCGTGGAGCAGGCCAGCAATATAAATGTCTTGCGTATCGTTTTGCGAGCAATTAGCCGCTTTCGCCATTCGCACAGCCAAATCAGCCACAGACTTTGAATGGGCCAACAAAGCACTATCGCGTAGGCCAATCAACGTTGAATAGGCTTTGACAGAGGCAATGTAGGAGCCTCTTAGCTCATCATAAGAATTACTGAGCTCAGCGGTTCTCTCTTTGACTTTTTCTTCTAGGGTGTTGACCATGTCAGCAAGAATCAAGTTTTGCTGCTTGGTCAACTCCAGTAATTGGTCACGCTCATGGACTAGTGCATATCTCTCAAGGGCTGATTTGATGGTGGAGACGACCTCCTCATCATTCCAAGGCTTGGTTAAATAGCGGTAGATCTCGCCTTCATTGATAGCAGATATTGCTGTCTTTAAATCGCCGGTGCCTGTCAGCATAAGACGCATGACTTTAGGCCAACGCTGCCTCACTTGGGCTAGAAACTCCGCACCATTCATCTCAGGCATTTGCATGTCAGAGAGGACTAAATGGAACTCGTGTTGTTCTAATTTTTGTAAAGCATGTGCGCCGCTCGAGGCTTCTTCAACAACAAAACCCGCCAGCATGAACATGCGACGCAATGCGGACAAGATATTTGGTTCGTCATCGACACACAAGATCTTGAATCTTGAAATATCTAATTGATCGACTTGATCTGACGAACCTAGTTGAGAGTTTTCCACTTGAATTGAATACTTTGGTAACTGGATGCAAATAAATTCAAATCTATGATAGATTAAAACGCTATGTCAAACATAATGTCTATATTGAAAACCCTGTTTCGTTTTGCCTGCATTTTTACCCTGAGCATAGGAACGTCATTTAGTGCGTGTTTAGGGTCACAACTGAGCACTAAGGTATATACATTTGATGTAGTTCCACAATTCCCTGCAGCAAAAATTTATACAACCTGGTCACCATTGCTGCAAAGAATTGGGCAAGACGCTGGTCTGTGCTTTGAATTGAGGGTTTCAGCCTCTATCCCTGAGTTTGAACAAAGGTTCCTCAAAGGCGAGTCTGATTTCACATTCCTAAATCCCTACCACGCAGTGCTTGCCTACCAAAAGAAAAAATACCAACCACTTCTTGCAGATGGTAAAGACTTACTAACGGGCATCTTAGTCGTGCGATCCGATAACCCCATCAAAAATCTGAATGATCTAAAGGGTAAAAACGTTGCATTTCCCGCACCTAATTCTTTTGCAGCCTCTTTATTAATTCGTGCGGAATTAGCCAAAGAGAAAATTGAGGTTAATCCCGTATTCGTCAAAACACATAGCAATGTGTATCGTTCCGTGATCAACAAAGACGCCTTGGCTGGAGGTGGCGTGAACAATACCCTTGACAACGAAGCGCCTGAGGTGCGTCAGCAATTACGCGTGCTTTACGAAACATCTGCATACACGCCACACCCTATTGCAACGCATCCATCTATCGCAAATGAGGTACGAGACCGTTTCTTCAAAGCGATGGTGAAACTCTCGCAGGATGATGAAGGGCAAAAACTACTTGACGGCATCAACCTCAATAAGCCACGCGCAGTAACTTATGCAAAGCATTACAAGGCATTGGAATCTCTACAGCTTGAAAAGTTTTTAGTCCTAACGGGTCAATAATATGCCGCAAGGTCGAAGTCCATCTAAGTGGAAAAGCATAAAGCCCGCATTGCTGATTGGATTCGCGCTAGCCACATTACAAATATTTTCAGGATTGGCAGCTTATTACCAATCCAAAAATCTTCTATGGGATAGCAAATACCAAACGGCCCTTAACCTGACAAAGGGATTGATCGTGTCTGTGGTCGATCAAGTCGTGACTAAGGACTATGGTTCTATCGAGTCCCGTATCCTTCAAACCATGTCCAATGCGGAGGTGGCGTCGGTAGTACTCACGGACACTACTGGCAAAGTGATTTCGGCTCTCAAACGCGATATTGGCAAAGAGCCGCGTTTGGAGTTTGATCTGAATTGGATACAAACACCCACCGTAAGCCAAACAATATTGCAATCCAGGGATGACGCATACATCACCACTTGGGCGCCTGTTTCGCTGGGCATGCACCTGGGTTGGCTACGGTTGCAAACCTACAACTCCCTTGACACTGCTGAGTTAGGTAGCTTGCGCCAACAAAATTTTCTTTTGTCAAGCTTATCTATAGTCTCTGGTCTTTTGATTTTGGGTGTATTTTTATGGCGTGCCTATTTTTCTGTCATTCAACGTGAATTCATCGTTGAAGCCAAATTAGATGAGGCAACGAAACGCTTAATGCAAGCTGAAAAGCTTGCTTCATTGGGCGAGATGGCAGCAGGGGTTGCCCATGAGATCAACAACCCCGTGGGTTATATCTCTTCCAATTTAACAACGCTGCAGAAGTACTTAACGGTATATGAAGAAGTATTGAATGGGCCCCAAACGGATGAGGCAGCCATGGCCGCTTTAAAGAAAAAAGTGAACTTCACCTATATACAAAATGATGTGCGTAATCTAGTGAATGAAACGCAAGAAGGTGTGGAACGCGTCAAAACCATCATCAAAGATTTAAAAGACTATGCGCGCACTAATACGTCTGCTAACTATCTTCCCTCTGATATTCACGTAGGCTTGAAATCCACTTTGAATATTGCCAACAACCAAATCAAAAATCGTGCAACCATACAACTCGACTTAGACAACTTACCTTTGGTCGAATGTGCACCATCGCAAATCAACCAAGTGTTGTTGAATTTGATTGTCAATGCGGCACAGTCTATTCCTGACGGAAAAGAAGGCGCGATCACCATTAGAACGTCCAGTGACGATATATCCGTTTTCATAGAGATAGAAGATAACGGCCAGGGCATGTCGGACGATGTTTTACAAAAGATTTTTGACCCATTCTTCACAACCAAAGATCCAGGCAAAGGCACAGGGCTTGGGTTATCGGTCTCGCAAAAAATTATCCAAGATCATGCAGGCTCGTTGACAGTTGTGAGTTCTGTGGGAGTGGGCTCAATATTCAAAATATCACTTCCCATTACACAAACTAAATCAAACCAGGATAAGACCCACCATCTAACTGCAAGTTTTGGCCAGAAATAAAACCAGCCTGCGCACTGCATAAAAACGCACACGCATCTGCAAATTCTTCCGGTGTTCCCATGCGTTTGGCGGCGATGGTATTGATGAATCTTTGACGTGCTTCTTCGTAAGATATTTGGTGCAGCTTAACGAGTCGCTCTGCCAAAAACTCTTGTCTAGGTGTGTCTATGCGCTCAGGCAAAAGGTTGTTGATCGTGACGTTGTCTACAGCTATATCGAGAGATAGCGACTTACTAAATGCCGTTAAACCAGTTCGGGCAGATGTTGAAAGTGCCATGTGCGGCCTTGGGCTTTTCACCATCGCAGAAGTTATGTTGACGATACGGCCAAATTTTCGTTCGCGCATGCCTGGGACATAGCCTCGTATGAGCAAAATTGGCGCCAACATATTGGATTCAAGTGCATTGATCCATGCATCGTGGTTCCAGTCAGACAACTGACCGGGCGCAGGGCCTGCATTGTTGTTGATCAAAATGTCGGGATTGGGACAGGCATCAAAGATGGTTTGTCTGCCTGCCTCTGTTGCGATGTCGGCCAAGATGCTTTTCACCTTGGCCCCTGTCTTCGACTTGATATCAGCAATAGCTTTATCTAATCGCTCTTGGTTACGACCATTAATAACAACGCTAGCCCCTTCTCGGGCCAAAGCAGTAGCGCATGCAAGCCCAAGGCCTTGTGAAGAAGCGCATACCAGCGCGATTTTGTTATTGATACCTAAGTCCATATGTGTCTATTTATTTTTGCGTAGAAATTTGCGTTGTTTTTATCACGGTCGCCCATTGAGTTCTCTCAACGGTCATGATGCTTTTGAATTCTTGGGCACTGTAAGCCACGGTATCAAAACTCATCTCAGTCATTTTTTTGTTGAATACAGGATCTTTAAGCGGTCGGTGTACATCAAGGTGTTACACACGCGCATCCAGGGGCAGACATCGGGCATTGTGTTGGTCTTAGGTCAAAAGATCCAACAATGTTGAAAGGGCGAAAGTCTTTAGATTTTTTCATTATTTGAAAATTCGCTAGCAAAGCGCTAACTACAGTATAGATATTCAAACTTTAAAAAATACTTGAATTTATTAATCCTCCACCCTATGGACGCCCCATCCGATAGGAGTAGATAAATATCCAGGCAAATTTTTATCTATCCCCCAGATTGCTTGATAAGTATCTACACACCTACCTTTCATTTGCAAATAGGTCGATAAAAGTAATAAGGAGGTCCACCAGATAGCAATTGAGACAAACATCCACCGTGGGGCGTCAGCAAGCAACAATCCGAAAAACGTAGTGATCAATGCGAGCATCCACAAAATATGGCCTAGGCTTTTATGCAAATACTCAAAAATCTTTCTTTTCAAAGTCATGTTGTAGTGATCGCCAAATAAATCAATGACTGCACCGTGCTCGTCCAAGCGAGGCGCTGTTGGTCCTCCTTTGGTTCCCCGCAATCGTGTTAGAACTAATTGAAAAAAACATAACAAAACAACTAACCAACCTAATTTTGCATGAACGCCTCTAAGTTCACCCACATAACGGTTGCTTGCATAAACCAAGTAAATTCCGATGAGAGAAATAACAACTGCAAAAATATTGGAATAGCGATGCATATGCCACCAAAACTTATTGTCTAGCTCCGTAGGCCAATCTTGACTGGGAGTCACCTTATAAAACCTTGCAACAATAACTGCAACAGGAACTAAAAAACACCAAGCGACAACCATAAGTCTTCCGTGCCAATAAGAGTTGGGGTCTATTTGGTGCGAAAGCGATCCGCTCACTGGTGTAATCAACCAATGGATGCATTCATTGAACATTTAAAGTCACTCTAGCTTGTCTCTCCAATTAGCTTCACGCTTTCTCCGGGAATTGGCGTATAACTACTACCACCTCTTTTCAATATCCTCTCCACACCACCGTGTAACTTGATTAAATCGGTTTGATCGCTTTTAGCTTGGCGATCTACATCAATTGGGTCACAAATGGATTTGAGAATTTGTTCAAACATCTCAATTGTTTTTGACATAACCGGATCTGCACCCAGATCGTTGACTTCTTCGGGATCAGCTTCAAGATCAAAAAGTTCTGGTTGAAATCCATGGTAATGAATATATTTGTAACGTCCCATCCTGAGCATATAAGCAGCACTCACACTCCCTGCGGCGTGGTATTCACTAAAAACAACTCTTTCAGGGTCATATTTTTTATCAGCGATTTCAAAAAAACATTCGCCTGGTATTCCTTTAGGAATTAGATTTTCTTGTCCAACCGCTTTCAAAATAGATGGCAGGAAATCAATATGCGAAACAGGCGTATCCACAATTCTATTTTTTGATAAATCTGGGCCAGTCAATAACATCGGCACACCAGCGGATTCTTCGTACATCGTTGACTTACCCCAAAGAGCTCTAGACCCTAGGTTATCACCGTGGTCAGAAATAAAGACAACTCTTGTGTTGTGCATCAATCCTGTTTCTTCAAGGGTTAAAAGGATTTTGCCAATGTTGGAGTCTAAAAAGGTGCACAGTCCGTAATAGGAAGCGATTGCAATTTGCCTTTTTTCATCATTTTCAAAATATGAATCAAAGCCGTAGCAATCGTTCCATGCTTTAACCCATGGGTGGTACTGCACTTTTTTTGTGGGTAGCTCGATACTCGCGGCAGAGTACATGGAATAAAACTCCGGTGGACATATCAACGGTGAGTGAGGGGCGATGAACGATGAGTAAAGCACCCAAGGCTTATTATTTTTTTGCTTAGATATTTTTCTTAACCACTCTACTGTTTTTAATGTTATGTCGCGGTCGTATTGGTTATAACTGCTTTCACCAGGGCCAATACTTTTTGCAAGGTCAGCAGATTGATGGCGCTTGGGAAGTGGGTCACGAATCAAGCCATACAAATCACCAACGCCTGCTTCTATGTGCATGGGTATTATTTGCTCAGAGAATCCTGCATCAATCGACTCATTTGCATAATGCAACTTCCCTATGGAAGTGACAGTATGCCCTGCATCTCGCAAAATATGCGCCCAACTGGGAATCTTTCCGTCATAGGCAATGGCGTTATCCCAGCACTTGGATTCATGAACATAACGTCCTGTAGCAAAAGCCGCCCGCGCAGGCACACACAAGGGTGAACTCGAATACGCGTTGTTAAATCGTATTGATCTTGTGGCCAATTTATCTAGATGAGGTGTTTTGACCATCTTGTGTCCGTTGTACCCCAAAACTTTTTTATTGTGCTCATCATCCATAATGATGAGCAGATTCATGGCATCCATTACTCGGCCTTAATTTTGTTTTCAGTAATAACCTTTGACCATCTCAAAGCCTCACTGGTAACGTAAGCCTCTAATTGTTTATTGGGCAAGAACATTGGTTCTGCGCCAACTTTTAGAAACTGCTCTTTTAAAGAAACAGAATTGAGCGATTTCTGAATAGCTTGTTCCAATAGCACTCGGACTTCAATGGAAATACCCGTGGGTGCAAATATCCCGTGCCAGTTGTCTATTTCAAAACCCGCCAAACCAGACTCGGCTGAAGTAGGCACGTCAGAAAGAGCAGATGACCTTTTAGAAGTGGTCACAAATATTGGTCTTACTTTATTTCCTTTTATCAGACCGGCTGCAGCAGGAATGCCCGCAAAAGCCAATTGCACTTCACCTGACGCAACAGCTGTCATGGCGGCGCCTCCGCTTTTATACGGAATGTGCAAAAGAGAACTTCCAATAGATTTTTGAAGTAAAACGCCCGCTAAGTGTTGAGGTCCACCAATTCCTGGTGACGCGAAATTCATCGTACCTGCTTCTGCCTTCGCTTTGGTGGTAATTTGCGCAAGATTTTGCATTCCAGAAGCATTTGAAGCAACCAAGACCAAGGGGACAGAAGCCACCATGGCAATGTGCGCAAAACTTTTTACAGGGTCATATTTAACTGGGTAAAAAGCGGGAGCTAATGCAATGTTAGAAACAGTTCCCATCAGCAAGGTGTAGCCGTCAGAGGCTGAACTCACTACGTACGAGGCACCAATAGTTCCGGTTGCGCCCGCTTTATTTTCAACAATCACAGATTGTCCTAGTGTGGCCCCCATCTCTACAGAAATAGCCCTTGCAAGAATATCTGGCGCACTTCCAGCTTCAGAACCGACCACTATTTTTATAGGTCGAGAGGGGTACTTGTCTTGGGCATCAGCCAAACTTGGCAAAAAGCCCATACAGGCAACAAATAAAAAATGACTTATGCGCTTACACATGAAATTTTTAATCATGGATTGCCTCCTAGTATTCATATCTAACAACTATCCGCGCATCATGGTGCAAAAATCAATATCCGTAAAATCATTATTTATTATTTATTGATAACCTAAGGTAATTAATATGTCTAGGCTGCCTGCTACCTCTCTTTTAAATCGAATGCGAATGAAGCAAATCGCGCTCATGCTGGCAATTGAAAATACCGGCACATTAGGCAAGGCCGCACAAATGATGAATATTTCACAACCAGCCGCCACAAAAATGCTTCATGAACTAGAGCGAGCGCTTGGCGTGAAAGTTTTTGAGCGCGTCGGAAAGTCAATTCAAATCAATGAAGCGGGCTTACAAACATTACTGAGTTTTAAGGGTCTTCTTGGTAGCCTAGAAAAATTACAAAGAGAAATCCAAGAATTCAAACATGGTGGATCTGGAAAATTAAATATTGGAAGCATCATGGCTGCCTCCCCAACCTACCTCACCAACGCATTAGTCAACTTAAAGCTATCACACCCTAAAGTAAACACTGTGATTGACGTGGGAACCAATGAGCAACTCATGCAGCAACTTGACGATGGGAAGTTAGACATAGTGATTGGCAGAACACCACCATCAACCTCTTTATACAAATTTCGACCACTAGCTGAAGAACCAGTTTCTATTGTGTGCGCTATAAATCATCCTCTTATTGCCAGGCACACCCATAAATTCTTAGATTTAAAAAAATACGCATGGGTCTTACAACCGGCAGGAACTCCTCTGAGAGAACTGGTCAATAAAGAATTCGAGCATCACTACGAAACACTTCCCAATTTTGGGCTTTTAGAAACATCATCCACACTTATTACTATCCATCTGATCACCAAGACAGATATGTTGGCAGTCTTACCAACCTCCGTAGCCAATGAGTTTGCAAGCCATGGATTATTGAAGTTGCTGAAGTACAAAATGCGGCATAAATTATCTGCCTACGGAAGTGTCGTTCGGTTAGACCGACCAATCTCGATTAATACAAGCAACTTTATAGAGATGCTTCACAGGTAAATGAAATTGCTTAAATACTATGTTAGTAAGTCACTAACAATGAAGATTCGTCCCATGGCTTTAAGCTTTCTTCCTTTTCTATACTAAGACCATGATTCAAGGTCTTGTTCAAATCTTTATTTTTCAAACGCTAGGCGAGTTACTGTCTAAATTTGCTTTGCCATACATTCCGGGACCTGTCCTTGGTTTAGTTTTGTTGTTTGTATTTTTTTGCCTTCGCGGACACGTGCCAGCATCCATTGATTTGGTGGGTAGTAGCGTCTTACAGCATTTAGGCTTGCTGTTTATTCCAGCATCAGTGGGAGTGGTGCTCTACTTGCCTATTTTGCGAGCTAATGCTTGGGCCATTGCGACAGCATTAGTTGTCAGCGTTTTAGCTACCATTGCGGTAACTGCTGCCCTACTCAAGGCATTTAGTAACAGTGACTCAGATGCACACTGATCTACCGCCAATATCTGAGATTTGGGTTTACCTATCAGGAAGCCCATTACTTGCATTAGTTTTAACTCTTAGCTCTTATTTGTTAGGACTAACCTTATACGAGCGCAGCGAACGTAACCCCCTAGCAAACCCCGTCTTGATTGCAGTGATTGTGGTGACATTGAGCATCAATATGCTGGATATGCCCTACGTTAAATATTTTGAAGGTGCACAGTTTGTGCACTTTTTACTTGGAACCGCTACAGTGTCCTTGGCTATCCCCATTTACAAAGGATTTGCATCGCTTAAAGGCCGAATCGGTATTTTGGCGCTATCACTGCTAGCAGGTGGGGTTACCTCGGTTTTTACAGCAGTCGGCATGGCTCGGTGGTTAAGAGTAGATGAATCACTGGTGCGTGGTTTAGTGGCGAAGTCTGTCACGGCCCCCATCGCGATGGGAATTGCTGAACGCGTACAAGCATCACCCACGTTGACTGCTATTTTTGCAGTTAGTACCGGCATATTGGGTGCGGTACTAGGACGCTATGTTTTAGACGGCTTACGAATTAAAGCTTGGTGGCAACGCGGTTTCGCTTTGGGTGTAGCTGCTCATGGCATTGGTACTTCAAGAGCATTTAGCGTTCACCCAGAGGCTGGTGCATATGCAAGTCTTGGCATGGGCCTTCACGGTATTTTGGGTGCAGTTTTGATACCGTATGCAGTAGCATGGTGGTTCTAGATATGACCACAACTGAGTCGATCATCGATTCTTATCCGCAGAGCTCGAATGCACTAACCTCATAGAAATTTTGGTTGCAAACTTATTACCGACTAAGGCAGCGTAAATAAAATTACTCCAAATAATCGCTCTTGCCAATCTCCACCCCGTTATGGCGCAAGATGTTGTAAGCCGTGGTGATTGAAAGTAAAAAAACATATTGGGAAATAAGCGTGCGTCTAGAAATACCTTGCCGTCGATCTTTTTAGCGGGGCCCTGTTCCTCTGCTTTTTTCAAAATCGCAGCCAAATTGCCGAGCTTTTTTTGAATTGCGGGAAAGATGCGTTTTACATAGAAATTGCCGTGGGTGTCGCCAGTAATGAGGTTTTATTTAAACCTAAAATTAAAGTGAACTTTTCATTCGATGTCAAATTCAATGTTGCTAAAACTAAATACTAAGACACTAACGCACGTTCTCTATTTGCACGGTTTCCGCTCGTCGCCCCAATCCACGAAAGCAAGTCGACTGGCTAGTTTGTTTAGTAGCACTTATCCTGACGTGCATTGGTGGTGCCCACAACTACCACCCTCACCACTTGAAGCCTCAAACCTCATCATGAAGGGAACCAACAACTGGCCCAAAGAGTCCATGGCCGTTATTGGTTCTTCAC
>JACCDO011535709.1_pt1 | contig 11642 bp, 5 predicted proteins | sample 7446101 | NCBI WGS metagenome assembly JACCDO01 (sample SAMN15323440, study PRJNA562643) | freshwater metagenome | isolation source: river surface water | place: USA:Blue River Watershed | collected 2017-08-16
AAATACAAGATCTCGTGGGGAAGAAGCACTACGTGTATGTTACCATTGCCATCCCGATAAAACATTTCAGCCTCGACCGGAGCAGGGGCAAGACCGACATCTGGTAAGCATGTTTTAATTTCCTGTCTCAAGTACAACCACTCTTCCATTGATGTCACTAATCTAATCTCTGGATCATTGCTGGTGTCGATAATGAACCTTTCCTCGTGATTAAACGGATTTGTTATAGGTTGTTCGAAAAACAAAGTTTTGCCAAATCTAGGGTAAATTCTGATGATAGTAGCTAACGAGTGTGACAGGACGCGTTGTAGTAACAATTTTTTCTGGCTCTGGCGATACATGTTTATCAAAGCCATTGTCTCCAAGTGCTCCTTGAATTCATCGCCATTAACATTATTGCCATTCATGATTAATTTCCGTGCTGCTCTGGCGGCATTCGTCATGTAAGGGGAGCTATTTCCGCCTTTTAATTTGGATACTTGTGAAAGCTGTAATTTACGAATATCACTTTCGTTTTCTCCGCCTTCGAGCACTTTACCTTGCTCCAGAATGTATAATCCCATCTTGGATACCACTTCTAAAAATTCTGATCGTCTAACGAACCCTGTATCTCGTAAATCATAGGCCTTGAACAGGCCTTCAACGTCCAGTCCTTGCTTGGCTAGTACCCGTCCTATTCCTCGCATCTTCTTTTCTAACGCCCTTGTCTCAGGATCATTTGAAAATTCATATTTTACCAAAGGTATGCCTTCAAAATCATCATCGCTACCATCATGTGTAGTATGAGCGACTATTGTTTTATTTTCGACGAAGTTTAAAAAGTCTTGCACTTCAATCATGCCTTTCTTACATATTGGATCCAATAGCTTGTCGATGTCACTCTCAGTGATAACGTCAGTTGCCTTTTCACGACGTAATAGTCGCAATAGAGCACCAATTGATATCAATCCATCTTCATCGTTGTCAAGTGCTGCTAACAGACCATGAATTCCACCATCGTGAACTGCAATCCTTTGAACTTCGCGAATAAACAAATCTTTTGGTGTCCGGGCTGCGGTGTTGCTATTTTGTGGTGATTGACCATCTCGGATAAAAGATACAAATTCTTTGTACGTGATTGAATCGTCCCGATTCGTATCAACTTCACGAAGTACTTCACGAATTTCTTCCCCGGAAATGCTATCAAATTGTGGAATCTTGCGCAGTTGAGCTGTTAGCTCTTTATGAGTCACGCGGCCATTTTTATCGGTGTCCAAATTGTCAAATAACTGCTTGATCGAGACACCTTTTTCTTCGACTTTGATTAATAGCTGCTGCAGTTTCTTCAATGCAGGTGAAATAGTGTGCCTTTGGTCTGCTGCACTCCCGACTGAAACAAGTCTAGGAGAGATCTCGCCAATTACAGGTGCGTCATTTTCATCAAGGAAGTCTTTAAACTCTTGTAATGACACTGTACCACTACTATCAGCGTCAAGAATGTCTATTAGGGCTTGTAGTTCTTCGCTATTAATATTCTTGAAGTAAGGCAACTTCTTCAAACCTGATTCCATTTCTTTGACGATGATGCCACCAGATGAATCTTTGTCAAAATGTTGGTACAAGTCTTCGGTCGTTAAGCCTTTAGATCTAGCTGTTTTCATGGTATCCTTAAATCTACTGGCTAATTTTTCAGCACGTTTTTGCTTGCGGTCAGCAATGACTCTAGTAACCCTGTCCTGGAAGTAATTGATGAACTCATCCATCGAGATCTTTTGGTTTTTGTCTTCATCGAATTGATCTACGACCGCTTTTGCGTCTTCAGTGGTTATGTCACCAAATGTGCCTAACTTTTTCAACCCGCTCAACAAATCTGCGACATTTAGATGACCATCTTTATCATCATCTAGCTCGGTGAAGATTTCTTTGAACGTAAGTCCTTTATCAATTGCAAGTGCAAATATTTTAGTCATTCTTTGAATAATGTTAGGTGCATAGTCGGTAATACCGAGAAATAAAAAGAATTCCCTGATTGAAACGGATCCGTTACCATCAGCATCGAATTTCTTCACGAGTGCAGGGATTTGTTTCTTCCAGTCTTTTATACCATCGAAAACACCAAGCTTCTGTAAGCCCTCTTCTAATTCTTTCTTCGTGAGTTGACCGTTACCATCGGCATCAAAATGCCTGAAAGTTTCATCGATACTAGCGCCACTACGTTGAACTCTTTCTAGGAGCAAACGCAGTAAATATTCTACACTCATATCACTTCCTTTGACTGACGAGGTTAATCCTAAATATGAAAGAAGTTGTAATGGTGTCAGTCTTCCATTCTTATCGGGATCAGCCTTGGTAATAACAGTTCTAACTTGCTCGTGAGTGAGGTCGTTATATATACCTAGTGGAGTCAACGCTGCTTCCATATCATTATAGCTGATGGCACCTTTTAAATCTCCTTTCGCAGAGTTGTTGACTTTACTTGCGTATTGCTCAAGTACCTGCAAAATCTGCTCTGGTGTGCGACTTATATCTTTGTCCTTGCTGGGGTAAACCATTAACTGCGATAATCGTGCATTCAAGTTACCAACATATTCTTTGCCGAAAAACGCCATAATTTCTTTTAATGATATAACAGCGTTTTCGCTATCCGTGGTTGACTTCGAAAAATGATTCGCACTGGTAGTGATGTCATTTGGGGAGAGTTTACTGTACTTAGAAAGATCGCGTAAGAAGTCCTTGAAATCTTTAACGGAAATGTAATGAGTTCCTTTACGATCTTTCTCGCATACTAGCTGCTCTAAGTCAGTACCAACAAGAATAGCTTTTTGTCCAGCAACGCGAACCCTTTTGCTGACTGTGTTCCAACGTTGGCGCTCGCTTTCGCTGTGTATAAATTGTATGACACTACTTATTTTAGCTAATCCGTTACTACTTAAACTATCCTTAGTAACCTTGAACGCTATAACAGCCAGATCTTCGGCGCGATATGCAACGTTATGCTGATCGAACAAGTCGCGGAGAAACTCTTGTAGATTATTCAAGTTAATGCATTCATTAGAATCAGCATATCGAAGCATTTCCTTAGATAGTATGTTATCGTCGCCAACTAGACTATAAACTTTTAATAATTTCTTCGCGGCTATATTCCAAGAGGGGACATCCAATAAATTCATAAGAGCGCCACTGTACTGCACTGTTCCTTTTATTGAGCCCTGAAAACGCTTAAATATAACAACGATTTCATCATAAGTTAACGTGTGAGAACCTTCAGTGCCCCTAATAGAACTTAAAGACCTGTATGATGGCCTTGACGCGTTATCAGTCGATGAAACACGGAAATTTTTAATAGCATCTGATAATTCTGGTGCACTTTCACTCAATGGCCTAGCTCGGACGGAATTGGAAGGCCGATGTTTGTTACTAGATTTAGGATTCGCTATCCCGGATGTACGCCAATTAAGTTCCTCAGTAGGATTTATGACATTTGAAATTCTGGCTTGACTCGATTTCTCGTCAGCTTTACCTGGTTGACCATGATTCGAGATAATAAGTTGAACCGACCCTACAATGGCACCAGACATTGGGCCACCAGCAGCAATAACGGATGTAGCAATTCCGCCCTGTGATTGAATTGATACATCGGAATTTATAACGTCGACTTCGATTGATGATTTCATGATTGATTGCCCTTGTCGCATGATACGTCGTAATGGAACGCCGCATGTTCCAACTAACAGTAAAGAGTCCGTATCCCAAACGTCAATAAATAATGTTGAATGTGCCAAGTAGTCGGCAAATTCATATGCTTCAGTAGGAGAGGATTGTGAACAATCTACAATGTATCGAAGTGCCAAAGGCGTTTCGTCTCTACTATGAGCTTCATCTCTCGCAAATACACATGCTTGACCTCTATCTGATGGTAATAGTCTCATAGGTTCAGTGCGTGTAGGCAAGCAAGTATAAAATTGAAAACTGAAGTATAATGAACGAGGATGAGATACTGCTCCTTGAATACTTTCATCATATAGTCCTGCACGATAGCCAGCAAACTGAATAGTAATATCGTTAACAGATAGTGTATCATTGGCTTCTAAATTGATATCAACTAGCGCACCAACATTCCTAGATGCTATGGAAGTTACTTGATTGTTACTTTGCATTGGTCCCTCTTGAATGACTCCATCAAATCCGTGTCTACTTAAGCGTGATTTTACACCTCTCGATAGTTCTCTCACATAAGACTGGGTGACAGGAATAGATGACACCTGAAGTGACTTGGAAACTTTAGGCGGTGCGTGTCGTAAATCGGAGTCAGCATCGTCATCATAATCGTCACGTCTATGATAGCTATCACCAATTTTTGCTTGCATTGACCTTGCTAAAAGTGAATGCTTCCCTTTAGGAACTGCAATGGTGCCATCGTAATTAACCACTTCATTATCCCTACGACCAGGTACTATCCTTTCTGCTTCAACAACAGGTCGCGTTTGGTAGTACCTAGGATCTAACCGTAGTGAAGAAGCATCAGAACCACCACCAACTAATGAATCGGCGATAGATTCATTATCATCTATTATCATTTTTTTCCTCTCAGCTTTTTTAATAATACCAGAAACAAGTGGGCGTTTTGGACTACTAGATAAATCCCGATCTGAACGTTTGCTGTCATTTGCTCTTTTAATATCTCTTCTATCAGTACTTCGGATAGATTCTTTAGACTCACGCACACCTTTGCTTCGGTATCTAGGCACGTCATCATCACTTCGATCATCAGCTTGCACACTATCTTTATCTCTAATGCTATCTACATCATCATTGCCCTCGTCACTGCTACGAGTGACTACTTCGTCTTCATGTTCTAGTGCACCTTTAACGGAGTCAAAAGCCTTGAGATCAAATGCTAGTGTAATACCGCTACTTTCTTCTACTTCGGTGACAGAATCGCCTTTGTCATCTTTTCTCTCATTGCTTTTAGTGCCTGATAAAACGCGATCAACTGAACCATAATTTGGACGAAAAGATAATGTGGAGCATATATCATCATAACGCAATTTAACTTCGCAGCCAATATCGTCTTTGTCGTGAACTGGGCGGTTTCGGAGAAATATCACTTTCCCATTTGATGGCATGAATATGCCTGCACCTAAAACTAAAGTTGTTACTGCATGACCTCGACGAAGCGTTGAATTCAGTAATGCTTGAGGGTTGTAATGTGCTCGATGTTGCTGTGGTATACCAATTTCATATTCAATTAAAAACACAAGAGCCATATTATCATGAGCTACATATCCATTAATATCCATACTTTGTTTCGATGTAAATAATAAATCCTTATCGTGTTCATCTTCGTCAAGATTAAAAGCTTGCCAATCTCCACCTAGTGGTGTATGACCATTATGGATCGCCACTTTTAAAGTTCTACTTAATACTTGTGCCTGAATTTTTTCTAAGTCATTAGGGTCTTTCGCAATACTATCGATCATGCGTTCTTCTAACTCTATTCGTTTAGATACTAAGACTTGAAGATATGAAATTTTCAACTTCAATGGAATAGCAACAACTGGTTTAGATGGAAATGAGATCACCCCTCGCTTTTTGTCAACAACCTGGTCATCTCCTATACATGATATCAATCTAGATTTGGTATCATTTGGCAGAATTACTGACTTAGGATTTAATCCAGGAATTACATCGTATCTACCCACTATTTCATTTTCAGCAACTAGTCGTTGGATTTTTAATAATTTTCGATGGCTAAATAGTTTATAATGTAACAATGAATTCTTAGCTTCTCTAATCGATGAAGATAACGACTGGATATCACTGCTTATTAACAAATCGCGGGGACTACCAACTAAAAAAGAACAGTTTGTTGAATCTGCATTTTCGGGGCCATCAGCAATATCTGGAATAATCATAGAACCATCGTTGGCAAATATGTTAAGCATCGTCCAGCCACATCTATAATAATTCAAATGTATAAAAGGTAAGTGAGTGTGAAAACTAATAGTAAAATAATTAAAAATAATCATACCCATACTGTGCTGCAATAATATTTCGTTTATTATCTATCTTGGAAGCTACGATTTCGACAACGCCAACACAAGATGGATCAATAATTCTAGATATCATATATATAATTTCATCGTAATCGAATTCAATTACATCTGGTAATTGACTAGTACCATCACCTAAAGGAACAGGTTGGCCCATCCATGTTGATCCAAAAAAACTTTTTGAATTCAAATGAAATAATGAGAAACTTAACTGCACTGTCAAACTAAATCCTCCAGTGTCTAATTCCTTCAATAATGATGAAGGTGGACACCATCCAGAAATTTTTTCAAATACAATTGACATCCCTTTCGCCTTATTAGCCATTGCAGGTACATACGCCGGTGATAGATGCTCAAACCCAAAGACGATCTTCGGTTTGGCGTAGGTCACCCACTTCAAGTTCCTCTTGAACTCCTCGTCCATCGCGCCCTTCATCATGGTCGCTCTTGCACTCTTTGTAAAATTACAAACAGTTTGAATTTTTTTTGAATAAACCCTACCGGAACTTTCCAAAGAGCCTATAAAAATTAGTATGAATGATTGTAGAAAGACAAGAAAGTAACTGCTGGCTGGTGATTGTTCGTCTCGCTGACTCTCTATATGTTTGAAAGCATGACGGATCTATGACTGAAGAAGGATGGAATCTGTACAAGGACTGTGTACAACCATACGGTAACTGGAAGATTATAGAGGAATCCTTCCAAAAGAACAATAATTTCTTTTATTCGTAGACATCAGTTGCGTGTTCAATAATATTTATTCGTTATCCGACATTTCTTTGTGGTTCCGCCAGAGCCGTGATTTCTAGAAGTTCTAGAGAACCAGGCGCAAGGTGCAGAAGAAAAGAAACGAATCAAGATGTCCAAAAGTGCAAGTGACTACAAAAACGAGGGAAATGCGCATCTACAAGCCAAGAACTATGACGAGGCGATAAAGTGCTACTCCGCGGCAATAGAATTGGATCCGAAGGATCACGTATTCTTCAGTAATCGTTCTGCGGCGTATTTAAGTAAAGGTGATGCGCAAAATGCATTAAAAGATGGTGAACAATGTATTTTGTTAAACAGTTCATTTGTCAAAGGCTACAGTCGTAAAGGTGCTGCGTTACATGCATTAAAAAAATACGATGAGGCTATTAAAGTATACGAAACTGGATTAAATATTGCTCCAACTGATGCAGGCTTAAAGAGTGCTTTAGCAGACGTTCAAAACGCGAAAGAAAGTGCCTCAATGGGAGGTAATTCTGGTATGGGTGGACTTTTTGGTCCTCAAATGCTTGCTAAACTTGTTGGTCATCCTAAATTTGGACCTAAATTAGCTGATCCAGCTTTTATGGCAAAAATAAGAATGATGCAATCAAATCCTCAAGCCATGTTACAAGATCCTGAAATGATGGAAGTATTACAAGCGATTCTTGGTGGTATGGGAGGCATGGGAGGCGAAGATGATAATTTTACCCCACCTCCACAACCTGCAAAACCAAAGGTACCTGAACCAGAACCAGAGCCAGAGAATTTAACTGAAGAAGAAATGGCCGCACGGGAAATTAAAAAGAAAGCAACAGCACTTAAAGAAAAGGGTAATAGTTTTTACAAGGAAAAGAATTTCCCAGAGGCGATAAAACATTACGAGGAAGCATTTTCAACTGATCCAAGTAATATACTATACAAGAGTAACTTGGCTGCTGTTTACATTGAAATGGGTGAGTGCGATAAAGCTATTGACATCTGCAATCAAGCACTAGAATTAGGTAAGCAAAGTCGCTCGTCATTCGATGATATTGCCAAGGTTTATCAAAGAATAGCCGGTGCACACCTTAAAAAGAATGATGTTAAGGAAGCAATTGAAGCATACAAAACAGCCCAATTCAACAAGAAAGATAAAGATATTGAAAGAAAAATCAAAAACTTAGAACTTGAGTACGAGAAATTAAAGCGTGAGCAATATGTAAATCCAGAGTTGGCATTAGCAGCTAAAGAGCGTGGTAATACCGCTTTTAGGGATGGGAAGTTTCCTGAAGCAATTCAGGAATATGAAGAAGCTGTTAAAAGAGATCCAAAAAATGCTCCATATCGCAATAATTTGGCTGCTGCTTATTTAAAAATGGGTTTATTCAACGAAGCGAAGAAAGAGGTAGAAAAATCCTTAGAATTAGATCGTAATTATGTCAAAGCTTGGGCCAAGAAAGGTGATATTGAATTATATATGAAGGAGTATCATAAAGCGATGGACAGTTATCGTGCTGGATTACAAATCGACCCTGCCAGTGATTTATGTAAACAAGGTATGAGAAATGTTGAACAAAAAATATACGCAGGCAACCAAAGTGGTGCACCTGATTCCGAAAGAGCAGCTCACGCTATGGCAGATCCTGAAATTCAAATGATATTACAAGATCCTGTTATAAGAACTGTCTTGCAAGATATGCAAGATCCTGCCAGGGCTAGATTTGCTCAAGATGCATTAAATGATGTATCGGTAAGAACGAAAATTGAGAAACTTGTTGCTGCAGGAATATTACAAATAAAATAAAGCACATACTATGAAAACACTATTTAATTGTTTGACTAAGCAATCGATCTTTCATCTGAATTAACTGCTCTAATTTTTGAATTTTTAAATTCAGTAATTCTATCGTATTCTGCTGGTCTCGTATAATTATTTCCTTATCCCTCAATATTTCAACATCAATTTCAGTAAGATTTGTTGTAATAGGTTTCCTGAGATTGATATCAGCTGTTTCAACTATATCGTGAAAATCGCCGCTGGTATTAAGTACGTTATTACTAGTATTATGAAGACTGGCATTAAAACTATTATTTAAACTATTATTTAAACTATTGTTTAAACTGATATCCACCGCACTTTGATCAGAATTATTGGGATCTTTTGAATTTCTATAAACACTTATTTTATATTGTAAAATGTTTAATACTCTTTCAACCGCTTGTGGACGGCAAGCGGCTATCTCTTCTAACACTGCAGTGGGTAATAAACATCCTAATTTTTTTAACACTTTTTTATTCAATAATTCTAAATTGCGCATCTTTTGACGAAACGCAGTAGCTGCAGGATAGCTGTGTAACTCTACCAAATCGGGTACATAGAGTTTAATTGTTTCGGCTAGTAATAGACCATCACTGAAATCACGAGCTACGTTCTTGATCGGCCGCGACAGCGTCAGCTGCTTCATCCAAGTACGCAGCGAATCCAACCGGATTTCGGTGATGTCGTCGACAGCCGAGAACACGGTACGGCTCATATCATCAATATCTCTCTCGTATCTCGGAGATTATCTAAATATCCGGATAGATACCTAGGTAGTATCCGACATACTACGGTATATGATGATAATCCTGCCGGTCCAGTGTCTCTGTAGTCACAGTGTAGTGGGCCACTACTAGTGGCATGATATCAAATGAATCTTACTAGTTTTAAATAGCTTTAGAGATCAAAACGCCCTTGGATTTATTCACTCTTTTTTAATAATTGCTACCGCAAAGCTGCATCAGGCACCTACCATGCAGATAAATCAATGATAAAGTACGCAATATCACAAGGTTAGATTAGCAATAAAGTTAAACCTACATATTAATTTATATACAACTGTATAAAGTGGATCTGCTCGTGAGTCAGAAGACAGGAAGGAATTTGCTAAGGCAGTCCAGACCACCACTTCGAAACGTTATCGTTCACTTGCATATTAAGTTGCCTGGATTTGAATTGCATTCTGACGATCTGGTCATCTTAATGTTATTACACTTGCCTCCATTTAAGATCCTTTAAGGGGTACCTACTTTACTGTACCGGTTTTGAGCCTCGAGACAGTCTCGACGAGACTCGAGTCGTGACTCTGAAGACTAGGATCAAAGTCTTTCAGACCGAAATACCAAAATAATGCAATCGATACTCCGCAGCTGTAGCCGACGGGGCTGTGCGTCGGTGGCTCGCTCGATAGTCCGCCACTGCAGCGGTCAGCGGGAAGGAGTTCCGCCAGTGCCCACTGGACGTGGTCCTATTATTGTTACTAGTTCGCTGAAAGATTCTGAATTAATCCGCGATGAGCAAGGCGGAGATGGCAAATATTTATTTAAACAAGTAAGAGGACTTGGGGATTCATCTTTCATGATAAATGATATATATGTGAGACAGTCAGTATTGTTACTTCCAAAGTCGTTCTTTTTATGGAACGCAAAAAAATTCGAAGATATTTCTGTTGATTCATTATCACTTTTCAGTATGCTGTATCCAACCATTGAAGTTTTGTTCATTGGCTGTGGTGAGAATCAGCCTGGTCCCGGATCAGTTGAAATTATTAAGCACTTCAAGAAAAAAGGTGTAGTTGTAGAGTTCAGTGACACAGCCAATGCTGCATCAACTTTCAATGTATTAGTCGGTGAAGGGAGAAATGTAGGGGCTGCCTTGCTGACTAATAAACCAATAAATGATGATATTTATGTTGAAAATGAAATGATTCAGAAACGAAGCTAGTGTGTTAAGTATTCTTAATTGTACATAGTGTATTTACATTATCAAACATTTTTCACATTATTATTTTTGTAGTGATTCAAGTTGATTTCGCCTTATACTCCTGAATCAATTTTTTAGTACTATTGAATGCCATCATGCTGAAGCCGTTTGCAATGCTGGACCTAATCATGCCTGGTGCAAGTCCCCTGAAGAATAAACCATTACGAAAGGTATCAATTAAAAGGTTAAAATAACTTTTGTCTTTATAAAATCCTGATTGAATTTGTGATTTTACCACATCTAGTGGCCAAACAGTTAGCCATGCTAGACTAGCGCATACTGCACCTTCAATAAATGCGTGGGGAAAACCGCCAAATGCAAAATTTGTTAGGTCAATGTATGTAACAAATGCTGAAAATAATATTGAATTACGAAATATTGTTGGTCCAGCACCACTATAGACATCTTTTAGCATCCATGGCGCCTGAACTTGTCGTCTAACTTTGATGAATTCGAAGGGTGTTTCAACTAATCCTCTTCCAATTCCACCAACAAGTCCCGCACCTACTTTTTGATAATCCACTATTTGAAATAGTCTTTGTTCTTTTGTAAGTGGTAAATTATTGTTACTTCTGCGTATGTATTCCAATGCAATTGAATTGAATCCAAATTGTGACGATCTTACAAGCCCACCACCGATCACTAAAGTCAAACCACCTCGGTATAATCCTCGTATTCCTTCAGTTTTAAAAAGCTCGATTCCGGTGTTTATAACACCTTTTTTGAGCGGGTTCGTTTGTAATTGTGTTTTAATGACATCAAAAGGCTGCCCAGTGATGACGTTGACCAAGCCGTAGGCGAAGCCACAGATAAAGTCGTCCATTTCTTCTGTTTTCTCCTTTTTTTGGATCTTTGATTCACTTTTCCACACCCGTACATGTGCATACCGTTGAAGAAAAGACTCTTTCAAAAGAGAGAGTCGACGTAGACAGTCTCGTTCGTCTTGGACCAGAGTCTCGGCTGACTGGCCAGGGCAGCTAGATGCTAGCCAGAGTGATCGAGGTAAATGCCTTCCCGGTGGATGATGATAGCGCAGAACGGGCTTTTGTGAGGCCGACGGCAAAACCAATACCAGTTAA
>JACCDO012185619.1_pt1 | contig 11642 bp, 13 predicted proteins | sample 7446101 | NCBI WGS metagenome assembly JACCDO01 (sample SAMN15323440, study PRJNA562643) | freshwater metagenome | isolation source: river surface water | place: USA:Blue River Watershed | collected 2017-08-16
GGTATTATGAGTGTTCAAGCAATAGAAGAATCTACTGGAAAACAAAATAAAATTATAATTGAAAATAAAAAGGGTAGATTAGATAAATCAGAAATTGAAAACATGATAAATGATGCAAATAAATATGCAGAATTAGATAAATTAGCTAAAGAAAAAATAGAATCCAGAAATTGTTTAGATAATTATATTTCATCATTAAAGAGAACAATAGAAACATCAGAATATAAAATAAAATTAGGAGAAAATAAATATAAAGAAATATATTTAAAATTAATGGAATATGATGAATGGCTCGAAGAAGCAGACTCAAGTAATACAATTAATGGTGAACAATATAATAATAAATATAAAGAATTAGAAGATTATATGGTACCATTACTTAAAAATATTTATAATTAACTTTTTATTTTTACAATATAACTTAGTTAACTAGTTAATAATATATTTTAGTTTTCTCGTTTAATTAGTATATGCAATCAACATATAGTAATTATGATAGTGACAGTTTTATATATGGATCAAAAAATAGAACAGGTGGTTTAAATCCAAATCAAGAATTTCGTCCACAACCACAACAAGTAGGTACTGGTGCTGGTCTATTGATTTCTGTAAAATCAGATGTTATAGGTAAAGTATATATAGACTTCACAAATATTATTGAAGAACCATATGCATTTATAGAAGTTTTTGATTTATTAGAAAAAGAAAAAATTGATGGAGTTATTACAAAAATTCTTTTAGTATCTGTAAAAGCAAAAAATTTTCGTATAAGATTTCGTAATGTATCGCCATATAAACAAAATACATTAAAATTATTTACATTTATTTTGCCAAGCTCACCAGTAGTAAGTATAAATCCCGATACATTACCTTTTGAAGTAGATATATCTGGTTTATTAATTTCAGCAATTAGAGATTCTTCTGGTAATCCGATATATAGTACTGATAGTAGAATGAATACTTATGCAGCATTAACTGATTCTTCTGGTACACATTTATCTGTAAGAGAAGATACATTAACAACCAATGCATTTTTAAACGATGGTAGTGGTAATAAAATGCATTCAATAATAACAAATACAGATAGTTTAATAAGATCTTTATATGTTCATAATGTATATGATTATTCATATAATCAAATAACTTTTACAACCGATTCTACTAATATATATTCCACTGTACTTCAATTAAATAAATATAAAAATTTTGATATAATGTTTGAATCAATAACAGCTACAAATTATGCACCTGTTAGATTATATCTATATGTATCAAAAGATAATAATACTTTTATGAAATCGGATTATTATATTGATATGTATTATGGAGATACATCAAAAATAATCACAAATGTTACAGTAAATGGTGATTATATTAAGCTGTTAGGTAAAAAAATTACAGGATTAACTATAAATACTTGTTATATTGTTAGAAAAGGATAACTTATAATTTAGTTAACTAAACAATAAATTAAGTTATTTGAGTGTTTTAGAAAATATCATCAATAGTTTTTCTTGATATTTACTTGGTAAAAGTCTTGCTGATTCCGTATTAGTTAAAATCTCCAGACTTTTATAAGGATCTTTTGATTTATAGAGATATACAGAATCAAGTGGATTATTCTTTTTACCACTAATAAATCCAATTATACTCTCAAATTTTATTATATCTGAATTACTATTGTCAAATGTATAATAATAATCATCGTATGAATTCGGATCTACATAGTTTGAATATATCAATGGATAAAAGCGATGAGATTTAATTGAATCTAATGCTGATTTCATTTTATTTAAAACTGTAGTATCATATTTAGAATTTTCAATTATATATTGAGATACGTTTAAAATATAATCATCAGTGTATTTAATAAATTCATCTAAATTGTCTACTGATGTTGTAAAATTTGTAATCTTATCAAATGCATCTAATAATTCTATTATAATTAATAGACTTGATATAACAATTTTATGCGAATATACCTTCTTATGAAGATAATGTCTTGTTTGAAACATATTAATAATATCATAATCTACTTTTTTAGGATAACAAATTCGATTGTTTAAAACAATAGCATTATCCACCAATCTAATAAAATCAAAAGATATATTAATATTTAACATTTTAGAATCTCTTGTAAGATAATCAAATTTATCAACATCAATACTATTTAAACTATTTGATACAATCTGATAAATCCAATCTGTATGAATCTGTGGATCCGGATTAATAATATTCCACATAAATTTTATATCATCTGATAAAAATACACCATTGAATGTACTATGTTCTTTTATAATTTTTTCAAGTAATTTACATGATCTGTGTTCATGATATTTATTTTCTTCTGTAATATTTGTTTTATTTTTTAAAAAATTATCATCAAATAGATGACTAAATGGTCCATGTCCTAAATCATGACAAAGTGCTCCAATACATACCATTTCAATTACAAAATCATCTAAATAATCACCATTAACATATTTAATAATATTAAATCTTTCTTGTAATTCTGGTATATTTTTAATAATATCTAATTCTTTTTTTTATGAATTCTTTTTTAAATTATGTAACATTTTTTTACAAATTTGATATGTTCCAAGAGAATGTTCAAAACGTGTATGTACTGCATTTGGATATACAAAGTAACAAGTTGATAATTGTTTAATATATCTTAATCTTTGAAATTCTGGTGTATCAACAATTGCCCATGCCATTTTAGATAAAGTTATTGATCCATGAATATTATCATTAATAATTTTATAATCCTTTAATAAATCGTCATAAGATGCCATTATAATATTTAATAAGTTAATTACTTATTAAATTTACTATTTAATTAGTTATATTATTTTCATTTTTTATTTAATAAAAAAAAATAAACTATTATTAAAACCCACAACAAGCACGATAAATCTCAGCATCATTTGCATAAGTAATCGCTTCTTCATACACGTTTGCAAAAATGACATTTGGATTAATATTACAAATGTTAAATACATCACGGTCATAGCCCTTAACACAAATTCGACACATACAGCGTGTACAATTACATTCAAAATTCTTATAATTTTGACACTTAGTTATGCAATTATTATATTCACATTCATTGTGATAAGATGAGATAAAAGATGACAGTCGTTGATAACGCTCGACATAAGTTAACACACAAATATCAAGAAATTCACAAAATTCATCAATATCTACCCGTGTTGAAGCAGAATAATCGGAAGTCAGTGATATATTTAAATAGTCATAAATTTCAGAATGTATATACCCGAAAATTTGATTAATGAATACAGTTAAACGATTACTTAGAATCGATTCAAGACCAATAATAATTGTTTCTGATGTTGTCGGATCTACGCTCACGACAAATGGTCCTTGAATAGTAAATCCTGCAAATAGTCGCTTAAGTTGCAAAGCATATTGAGTCTGGGAACTCTTCATATGGATATCAAATAGTGGATCGATAATATTCTTAATACGTGATCGATTTTCAGGAGTATTTTCTGGAAATATAGAGATTCCACTATTCAGTGAAAAAAAATGAGAAATAGCCTTGTCGCAAAGCGACGAAAATGAAGTATTCGAAAGAGAAAATGAAGACATTTTAAAATGATATTAATTAAATCTTATAGAATATTAATATATATTTTATTTCAATTTTTATAAACTAAGTAAACTAAGCAACCTATAAGTAAATAAAATTAATAAACAAAAATTAATAAATCTGAAAATCCCGACGTTGCTTGTTCTTGTGCGGTTTCGTATAAGAATGTTCACGCTTCTTCTTGTTCAACCCCTTGTTGAAAAGGTGTTGCTCGTAATCTTGACGATGCCCTTGCACCTTTTGCAAACGATTTACTGCATTCAAATTCTTGAGATCAGTAGATTCAGTTTCATACTTATACCGAAATTCTTGTTGTTCTTGATAATGATTGCGAAAATAATCATATTCGTTGGAATAATACACTATTTCATCAAAACTAAAGATCCTTGGACTTAAGTCATAAGCATAATTTTCAGAGATATATTCAAGATTTTCAGAAACAGCACGTTCATATCCTTTCATAAATTTGTTTAGTTGCGTAGACATTCCCGAATACAAAGTTTCGATATCCAATACAATAATATTCTTCAATGCAAAATCAACAAACACCGAAAAATTGTCATACATCTGATCATACAATGTTCCACGCATATTATAAAAAGACCCCTTCAAGTATTTATTTTTTTGCTCTAGAGCAATTGTTTGGCTCTCGATAAAAGTGAAGAAATCAGAAAACAATAGTTCGAAACGATGGCTGTGTTTGGCCAAAAGTTCGTCAACCCAATGAGGGTTCTGCTTGTACTTGATGGAACGTGTTGCGAAGCAAAAGGGAACAGCACAATGGCCGCTCTGGGAAAAAACGAGCGTAATACACGCAGTGATGAATTGAGAAAAAGACATGATAGACATGAGAAATGATATAATATTTTTTTATAGACGTGGTAGATAAATAAAATTTCAAATTTTTATTTTAATTTTGAAATATACTACCATGTAATGCCAAACTTAAGACCCCTATTAGGGGTCTTAAGTTTTTAATACTAACGCTAGCGAAAAAGTTTTTAATTAAGATATGTTTAAAAATTTAGCACTTTTAACTAGCCATAGTTATAATAAATAAAAATTATTAAAATAATAAATTTAGTATTCTAATTTTATATCTATTACAAAAAGTATAAATATTTATAACGTGGTGGGTTCATCAAATTATCCAGATAATATTTAAAAGTGTATAACATAGCCATTACAAATAACATTATAATACTCTTAATTACAATAATGAGAACAAATTTTATTAAATCAATGAAAAATAAAAACCCCTCTTTTAAATAGACAGCAATATTTGGATATAAAATATGTAGTTTGCTAATTTGATTTGGAATATTTACTAATAATTTAAATATGTATTGGGTTAAAAAGAAAGCAGTGCATAAGATAATAGGGTCTTGAAAAACCATTTTGAATATAATTGAATTAATCTAATATTTATTATATAGAAATATCAGATAAATAAAATATTCAATTTTTTTACTTTTTTATTATTTAATTTGTGATATATCCAGAATAAAACTTGTAAGATTAATATCTGTATCTGAATATTTTAATACATTATACATATATTCTGATATAATTAATATGATATTCATTTTATAACTTTCATCTGATGTATTATTTGGAGATTTAAAATAATTAAAAAATCCAATAAAAATGTCATTAATACTATAACCGGATTCTTTTAATTCAAAAGTTTTAGAAAGAGCTTTCTTTACATCTTTTTTAACTAACACTAAAATATCATTAATAACATTATGTGGTGGAGTTTCACATAAAATCTCAATATTATCAATTGTTACATTTTTAAAACGATCTGAAACTAATTGTAATAGATTAATTGCAAGACGCATATCACCTCCTGATAACAGACCAATTTCATCTAAAGCTTTTTTTTGATATTTGACTTTTTCTAATTTTAATATTGTTTCTAATCTATTAGAAACTTTATCATTACTAAGACGTATATAACGAATAATCTTACAACGAGATTGAATAGATTCAATAATCTTTGAAGAAGTATTACATGTAAATACAAATCTAGTAGTATTATGAAATTTATCCATTAAAATACTAATAATTGGTAATGCTTTTTCAGTCATATTGTCTGCTTCATCAAAAATAATTAATTTATGATTAGCATAATTTTTTTGTTCAGTAGATGAATATGGTAATTTTTGATTACAAAAATTATTTAATTCACCAGAATTAATTAGTTTAATACCTCTTTCATCAGATGCATTTAATTCCAAGACTGTATCATTCATATATTTTCCATATAATTTACGAGCTATGCATAAAAGAGTTGTAGTTTTACCAATTCCAGGAATCCCTGTTAGGATCATATTTGGAATATTTTTATTTTCAATAATTCGATCTATTTCAATTTTGATATTTTCTTCCAAAATGATATCATCTATTTTAATAGGTCTGTATTTTTCAATCCATAGATTATTAGACATAATTAATAATATATTTTAATTATACCCTTAAATTAATCTTTTTTTTAAATTTATTTTATTATCAATTTTTTTTGGTTTCTTTTGAGGCTTATCATCATCTGTATTTTCATTAGATTTATTATCTTCTTTATTATCTTCTTTATTATCTCCTTCTATGATAAATTCGACAGGTGCGGTTTTAATTGTGTCTTCTAATTTAATATCATTTTCTTCTGACTTAATTGTATCGTCATCTATGTCATATTCTTCAATAGCATATTTACATTGCTTGTAAAAAGTTTTTCTTATTCTTGAATGATTTTTAAAAGATGATAAGTTATCTGTAAAATCAATAATAAGTGGTCGGAGATCTCCATTTTCTAATAATTTTCTCATAGCACGACCAACAGATTGATTTACATCCTTTTGGGAGGTAGCTAATATAACAGTATTTAATCTTTCAATATCAAGACCCTCTCTTGCTAAATCATTTGTTGCAAAAAATATATCTCCCTCTTCTTCAGCTTCTTCTCTTTGCCATTGTTTCATTGCACCAATATAAAGAGTCGTCTTCAAATCATCCTCTTGAAGTTTTCCATCTATTATATCTTGTTGTATTTTTAAATCAACACCTTCTTTCATTTCCTTCAAATGATTTACATATTTACTAAGAACAATAATTTTACGATCTGGATCTTTTCTAATCTCATTAATAATATTTACAAGATGATTGGTTCTTTGTTTTAATTCTGCTAAATTACCCATCATTTTAACAATATCAGGTTTACCTTTTTGAGGACCATATGCATATTTCTTTTCTTTAAATTTTTCATCAGAACTTGTATAATTAAATACTTTTGCAATAACCTGATTATTAACACGAATTTTTTCACGATAAATAGTCTCACCTAAAAACCAATGCATTACCTTTGTAAGACCATCTGTTCTGTCTGGGGTAGCACTAAGTGCGAGAGTATATTTAAAACAAGTTTTCATTAAAGCTTGTGAAAAAACTTTACTTGCACAATGATGAGATTCATCATAAATTACCAAACCAAATTGATTAAAAACATCATCATCATAATCTTTCATACTAATACTTTGTATCATACCAACTACAATAGGTTTATCTTTCACGTCTATTACTTTTCCTGCAATAGACCCTGCATCTATATTACAAAATCTTTTAATTTGTTTTTTCCATTGATTACCTAAAAATTTTTTATGAACAATTACAAGAGTTTTAATACCTAATTTATGAGCTATATAATGAGCCATATAAGTTTTACCACGACCACATGTAACTGAAAGCAATCCTCCCCCTTTATCATTTAAATGTGCTAGAAGTTTATCAACTATAGGGACTTGATAATCGCGTAATGCTCCACTAAAGTTTATTTCATGTTTTGTTGGTTCTATTTTAAATTTAGTTTCTCCAAAATGTTGAATACCATAATATTTTGGTAATATTACATATTTTTTTGTAAATTTATATAATTTAAAACTAACATCATTATTTTCCTGATTACCAAATTCTAATAATTTTGGTTTAACTTTTAGGTCTTTTTTGATTTTTGCGAGTTGTTCATTTGTTAAATCAGATTTTTTAATATAATAACCCTTATATTTTAAACACTTCATAAGTTATATAATAATTATATTTTTAATATAAAATATTATTTTTATTATTCAATTTTTAATTTTATTTTAGCTATATAATAATATATATGTCAACAGTAAGTTCAAACTCTTTTAATTCTGTTAAATCATTTTCAGCATCAGCTTTAGATAAAACAGACAGAGTATTAACAAAGTCACTTGGTTTTTTATCAAATAATTATCTTTACACAGTTATTTTAGTACTTCTTATACTTTATGCTCCAGCTGCTGCACCAATGCTCAGCAGATCAATGATGGGTCTCTTAGGTAATTATGCAGTTAAATTTATTTATGTATTCTTACTCTCATATTTACTTTCAAAGAGTGTTAAAGTATCAATTGTAACAACTGTTGTTATTGTAGTTGGTATATTTGTTTTAAAGAAATTTGGTAATAATGAACATTTTGATGGTTCTGGTTCTGATATTTCAGGATCAGATGTATCTGGTTCTAAACTTACAGAAGAAATAGAAGTTGAAGAAGATCTTAAATTACCACAAGAACCGGTAGTTGATAGAGAACAAGTTATTAAACCAGTTAAAGAAGTTACAGCTGAAACAAAAGTTCCTGTTGCTGCTGATTTATTAACAAATGTTCATGCAGATGCTGAACATGTTGATACATTAAAACCACTAGTTCCAGAAGAAACAAAAGAAATAGAATCTACATCTGAAACAGATGTTATTGACGTATGCGGATCAAGATTAAACAAAGACGGATACACAGGTTTTGATGAAAAACCAGATAATTTTGCACCACTTTAAATTATTTTTAATACTTAAAAATAACTTAGTTACCGTAAGTATCCAACACTACATTGTAACTATTAAAAAATATTATTTTTTTATTTCTTTTATTATAATATAATGCAACCTAAAACATACATAATAGTAATAATGATATTTATAGTTATAATATTAACATATCATGCAAATGTTTTTAAATCAACAAAAGAATTTTTAACAGCACAAAATACAATTGTTAAACCAAATAATAAAAATATAGACGATTTAGATGTAAAACAATTAAAAAATATAGTCTCTCAACAAAATGAAATTATAAATAAGCAAAGTGAAGTTATTAATAAATATGTTGAAACTGCTGAAAATAATAAAAAACGATTTAATACAAATGTTGTAAAACCAGATGAAGATATTGATAAATATTTTGAAAAAATAAGAACCGATACTGATGGTGTTATTAAAAAAAATCAAACAGAAGAAGATAATATTGATATAGCACAACATTATAAGAGTAAAATACAAATAGTAAAATCATATTTAGAAGATCCAATAATGAGGGGGTCAAATATATATGAATCAGAACAATATTCTAAATTATTGGAAATTGGTAATATTAAAATTGATGATTCTATAAAGCTACCTAATCCAATGCATTATTCTAAAAGTTTTAAATAATCCATTTTATAACTATTTTAATATAATTATATTAAAATCTAATTATATTATATAACTAATTTTATGCAAAATAATGATGTAGAAAATTTTAAAAATAATGAATTTAAAAATAATTGTTCTGATTATAGTTTTATACCATTTATATATCCTAAAGTAGATAGAATTGTAGTATTTGGAGATATTCACGGTGATTATGAAATGGTCATTAAATTATTTGAAATGGCTAAGCTTGCAAGAGTTATTAGTAAAAAAAAATTATCAAGAACAGTCACAACATCAAAAAAAATTAAAAATAAAAAAAGTAGAAAAGCTAGTAGAGCAAATTTCGATGATAGTGTTAATATTGATTTATCAGAAACAATTACTACAGATGAAATTGAATATGAAATGGAATGGATTGGTGGAGAAACACATGTAGTACAAGTAGGAGATCAAATAGATAGATGTAGACCTAATGAAACATATACTTGTGATAATCCAAAAGCTATTGATCCAGAAGAAGATGAAGATTCTGATGTAAAAATTTTAAAATTATTTACTAATTTACATGAACAAGCTGTAAAAGTTGGAGGGGCAGTTATTTCTTTATTAGGTAATCATGAATTATTAAATTCATTAGGTGAAGTTCAATATGTATCTTTTAAGGGTTTAAAAAATATATTAAAAAAATATAAAGTAGAAGGTATAGATTTTGAAGATGGTATAGAAGCACGTAAACACGCATTTAAACCAGGAAATGAATTTGGTAAATTTCTTGGTTGTACTCGTAATGCAACTGTTATAATTGGATCTAATTTGTTTGTTCATGCAGGTATAATAGATGCTCTTGTACAAAAAATGCAATTTACAGGATATTTAGATGTAGAAAATGTTAATATATTAGTTAAAAAATGGTTATTAGGTTTAGTTCAAACAAATAAAGTATCTGATATTGTTAGATCCCAAGATTCTATGTTTTGGACTAGAATTCTTGGAAGTTTACCATCAGGTGTACCAATGGATTATCCAGGATGTAGTGATAATATATCTAAAGTATTAAAATTATTTAATGTAGAAAAAATGATTATAGGACACACTCCACAATCTTTTCTTTTAAATAAAGATATTAATGGTACTTGCGATGATAAAATATGGAGAGTAGATAATGCAGCTAGTTGTGCATTCGATACTTTTGATAAAAAATATAGAGAAGATGGTAAAAAACATCATAATAGAAGATATCAATATCTTGAAATATTAAATGATACCGAATATCATGTTTGGGACGAGGGAGGAAGAGTTTTCTAAAGAAAACTCTGCCTCCCAATTTAAAAATAAACTTTTTATTTATTTTTAACGAGGGAGGAAGAGTTTTCTAAAGAGTTTCTATACATTTTAAATAAGATTGAGTTATCTCAAGAGTTTATATATTTTAAAAATATTCTTTTTCACAAATTTTTGATATTTTAAATTCGTTAAAAATATATAGTTATTTTATTAATTTAAGTTAATTTTATATATTAATTTTTAATTGTAATTGCTATAAAAATAATTTTAATTAAAACCCTTATATTTTGCATATTTTTGAAATATTTTTGCAGAAAAATTTCAAAATCCATGACCCCTCGACACACACAAAAAATACTTTTTATAGTACATTATTGTAGCATACATATATACTTTTACACTTATTGATCTTTCAATTTTGCCATTTTGAGATAGGTAGAGTAGTTATATATATGATACTTGTATACTTTTATTATTATTTTATACTATATTAATTGATTTTTTAAAGATTTTTTAAATATTTCTATATTGTTTTTAAATTTTTTATAATTAAACATTGAGTTATCTCAAGAGTTTCTATATATTTTAAATAAGATTGAGTTATCTCAAGAGTTTCTATATATTTTAACAGTTCATTTTCCATTATTTTTTGATATTTTTAATTCGTTAAAATTATATGGTTATTTTATTAATTTGAGATAGTTTTATATTGTTATTTTTAATTGTAATTGCTATAAAAATAATTTTAATTAAAACCCTTATATTTTGCATATTTTTGAAATATTTTTGCAGGAAAATTTCAAAATCCATGACCCCTCAACACACACAAAAAATACTTTTTATAGTACATTATTGTAGCATACATATATACTTTTACACTTATTGATCTTTCAATTTTGCCATTTTTGGGTAGTTAAAGTAGTTATATATGTGTTACTTATATACTTTTGTTATTATTTTATACTGTATTAATTGATTTTTTATAGTTTTTTATAATATTTTTATATTATTTATAAATTTTTTATAATGTTTTTTATGTTTCTATATTGTTATTAAAATTTAATATATTATTATTATATTTATATCTATTATTTAATTTTGTATAGTATTATTTATACATATCATTATATACTTTTTTAATTATCTACAATATACTATAAATATTTAGGTTACATATATACATTTTTTATTTTATAAAAGTATAATACTTATTAATAATATGTATATATACTTTTGTATTTTATTATATTTAAA
>JACCDO012261799.1_pt1 | contig 11642 bp, 10 predicted proteins | sample 7446101 | NCBI WGS metagenome assembly JACCDO01 (sample SAMN15323440, study PRJNA562643) | freshwater metagenome | isolation source: river surface water | place: USA:Blue River Watershed | collected 2017-08-16
CTAATGAATATAATAAAATTATTAAAACATTCGAAAATAATATTAAAAATACTATAAAACCAGATTGCGTTAATTCTTGTGTTATGTCTGACCCTAAATATCTTAAAGACTATTATCTAGATATGTATGGGAATCGTGTTATGTCCACTTTAACTGACTACTTTGCAGATTATTATACTAATATTAATAATGATCAGCAAAAAGAAGCTATACCTGTAACTACACAAAAAGGTACTAGTGAATTTATTATACCTGACCAATATACTATACAAAATTACTTTACTAATGCTTATAATGTTGATTGGAGTAGAGTAGTAAACCCCTATACTATATATTAATTATATCTAATATAAATTAAAAAAAAGTTGAAAAATATTAATAATATTTAAAAGAATAAAAATATATTAGAATATAAAATGTCTATTAACATAGTAACTTGTTCCCAAGCTGATTTTGTCAAGCACATAACTCAATCCAACCTTAATGAGGCTGGTTTTGATAACATAATCAAGACTATTAATGAAAATTATGTTGAGATTGCTGAACAAATTTCAAAACTACATGAAAAGAGACTTGATTTACTCGTTAAGTTACGTGAAACTCATCACGAATATAAAAAGATTATGGGTCATGGTGAAATTCAAAAGCTTAATGATGCTGTTGATGAAGATGACTCTGATGCTGAAAAAACTAAAGCTACCAAGCGTGGTAAAAAGAAGGATAAGGCTGATGAAGATGTCAAGGAAGTAAAGGAAGTAAAGGAAGTAAAGGAAGTAAAGGAAGTTAAGGAAGTTAAAGAAGTTAAGGAAGTTAAGGAAACTAAAGCCGAACCTGTTGATGAACCTATTAAAGCTAAAAAATCTACAAAGAAGACTAAAGCTGAGCCTGAACCTGAGCCAGAGCCAGAACCTGTTGAAGAGCCTGTTAAGGCAAAGAAGTCAACAAAAAAAGCCAAAGCTGAACCAGAACCTGAACCTGAACCTGAGCCTGTAGTTGAGGAACCAAAGGCTAAGAAATCTACTAAAAAGAAGTAAATTATTTTTTCAAATATAATTTAAAAAATTGATTTTTATATTTAATAATTATTAATTAATAAATTAATAATTAATTATTAATAACAATGAATATGGATAATATTGATGGTAAAAAATATGTTTATGATATACAGTCACTTTATCCTTATACATTAAATAATTATAATGAACATGAAGAAAAAAGCTTATATCATGAGCATTTGCTTCAAATTAGAAAATATATGGAAACCAAAGATATTGGTAAAAAATTAAAAGCATTTAAATTATTTAAAAAAATTATTGGAAAAACCAATAAAATTCCTAAAAATCATATTGATTTAACTGATTATGAATGTGGAGATTGTTTTGATAACCGTAATTATTATAAAAATAACTTTGGAGAATCAAAAAAATTTAATAATCATCAAATTAATCCAAACTTGTTTATTATATATAAATTATTATCATCCATTATTTCTAAAAAAAAAAATAGTTTTAAAAATAAAAAAAAGTCCAATACAGAATATGACCAAAATTTAGATCTTGTGTATGTATGTGATTCTACTCAACTTACAGATACATATGATTTAAAGAATTTTTTTGATTACTAGTTAAACATAAAAAATTGAAAATTATATATAATATTTTAAATTATATATAAAAAATACTTAATTTAAATCAATAAAAAGATTTACAATATTAAAAATGGAGATTCCCAATTCAAATTCAAATTCCAATACTAAAATTGACAAGTTAGTTTTAAAATTATTTGAAGAATTAACTGAAGAATTAGAAGCACAAATTATTACTGGTAAAATTATTAATTTAGAAGATTTCGAAAATAATATTAATCTTATTAAAAATAATATTAATAAATATAATGATTTTATGAACGATTGGTATGATTCCGATTATGTTCAAGATAAAAATAATTTAAATGATATTTTAAACAAATTTAATAATGATTCTAATATTTATAAAGATTTATCTTTTGTGTCTATTAACAATATTATTAAATAATTATTAAAAAAAATTATTATATATGCTTTATAATAATTTTATTAAATCACTATATCCTCCAATAAAACTTTTATTGTAAAATATTACAGGAACTGTTTTATGAGTTGGATTAAATAATAATTCAGGATGTAATTCTTTAACCTGTATTAATAATTTAAAAAATTTATTATAAATTTTCTTTATGTCGTAAAATTTATATTGTATATTTTTATTTTTTAAATATTTTATTGTTGATATACAATAACCGCATCCAGGTAATCCAAACACAATAACTTTGTTATTATTATTTATTATCTTTTTATATAATTCATTTACTTCATCCATTAAAAAAATTTGATATATATAATATATTACATAATATTATTATTATAAAATTATAACAATGAAATTAATTTACATTATTGATAACTGCTATTTTCATGACTCAATACAACTTATATTTGGGTCTATTAAAAGATGGATTATATATGAGTTAATTTCAATGGTATATACCGACAAATATTCTTTATTCGATGATATTACACTGATTAAAACAACACCCAGTATATCAACTTGCACACTTAACTTTAATAAAAATAATGTTATTAATATTATTTTATATTTATTAAATTCTATTATTTTTAAAAAATATGATGAATATCCAATTGATAATTTAATTGGAATTTTTGATGAATTAAATATTTATTCTGAAACTGAATGTAAAATTATTTATTTCTCTGCTATTAATAGTCTTAACAAATATATTTTATCAAAAGAAAATAAAAAACATATTAATAGTATTTTAGATAAATTTAAAAATAAAATATGTTTTTACAATATTTCTAAATTTGCTATTTTAAATAAATATCTAAATAATATTGAAGAAATATTTATTGATTATCGTACTACTATGTTTGATAATATTATCAAAAACAATGTTTTTAATACCAAACCTATTGATTATTCTTATGAAAATATTTTTAATGAACTAAAATTAATTAATGAAATGCTTGGGCTCATCAAAAATAATATTCTAAGTTTGGAAGAACATGATGTTACTTCAAATATTACAACCGATATTAATTATTTGATTAAGGAAAAATTAATCTTAAATTATATTATGATTTCTTATAAAATTGAATTACTTTTAATTAATAATTGTATTGGAACTATTGTAAAAATTAGTGAATTTGATTTTTTACAAATTATTTCTAATTATCTTGATATTAATATTGATATTATGAATAATAATAAAATTGGATATCTACTTTATAATTTAAAAAATTCTATTAAAAAAATATTTGATAAAAATACTGTGTTGTGTCCTATTACTGTTCCAAATTATATTTCATCTTCTGATTCAGATTCCGAATATATTCAATATATTATGGAATTCTATAGAGAAATTTATCCTAAACTTATTAATTACCATTGTGACCTTAATACAAAAAAATTTAAAATTAAAAATACCACAACTAGACAAATAATTTCGGATGATTTTAAAAAAATTATAAAAATACAACCTGAAAACATCCAAGATGAATCAACTCAATATTTTGTTTCTAATACTACTATGACTAATTGGCTTGATGAATATAATGAATTAAATCCATTTGGTATTTTAATTAAATATAATATTTCTAGACATAGTTATAAAGGTATTATTGATGGTAACTCTTTGATACTTTTTTCCTATCCAAATATTATTGTTGATTCAATATCAAATAATTGGATTAGTATTTTTGATTATTATCAAATGGTATTAACTGATATTAATCATAAATGTGAAGAAGAAATAAATAAAAATACTGAACATCTTAATTTAAACAGTTTTAATATTATAGATAATCTAAATGGTGATACTAATGTAATGTTACCAATATTTATTAATCAAAATCATTGGAATTTAACAAAAGTTTTATGGTCTTATCATATGTCATTTATTAATTTAACTTTTGAACATGAGTATAATAAAAAAATGGATAATATTTACTATTTTGTTTTATTAAAATGTTTTAATCAATTGGGTGATAATAATAAATTTAATAATAATCTAATCAGATTATTTATTTGCATTTTAAGAACTTGTATTCAAATTACTATTGATAATAAATATATGAATAGTATTCGAACAGAAATTGATAAATATTTTAATAATCTCACTACTGGAGAAAATGTATATAAATTTGATAATTTTAAAAGTAATTATATTGATTATCTTATTAGATTATTACAATTAATTGTTTCTTCTAAAGCTACTGGAGATTTAGTTTTAAATAATATTTTAACTATTAGAAAAATATTTTTAAGATTGTATCTGGATAATGAATATAATGAAGAATATTGGAATAATTTTGTTAAATTGGAAGGTGATGAAAAAATTAATGAAATTGAAGATATTAAAAATCATTTTGTTCAAACTAATTTATCATTTTTTAATCTTGAAACTGACTTGATTTGTTTGTGTGAATTTGTTAATGAACTTTATAAAATTAAAAATTTTAACCAATTTATTAAAAATATTGATAAATCAAATGGATGTATTGGAGAAAAACTAACTGATGGACTGATTAATTGTGATATTATTAAAAATATATATTGGAACCTTTCGTCTCCTAAAGTATTGGATACTAATTCAATTCTTAAACAAATTAATATATATGACTATGTGGTTGATAAAATTGATTACTAATTTTTATAATAAAAAATTGATTTAATAATATTTAAAATTAATTTATATTATAACATACTAATATATATTTGAAAAATGAAGATTTCACAAGTAATTAAATCTATACAAGATGACCCTGACGAAATGTTAGGACAATTAGAAAAAGATAGTTTGAAAAAATTAATTGATTATTTATTAGACAAATATCATAATGAAAATAAGTCACTTGTTTCTGACCAGCTATTTGATTATATTAAAGAATATTATGAAAAAAATTATGAAAAGCTTGTTAGTGTTGGTTCTCCTATTAAATCAACAAATGGTTCTACAAAAGTTAAATTACCTTATTATATGGGTTCACTAGATAAAATTAAACCTTCTACAGGCACTTTTAACAAATGGATCGGAGAATATACTGGTCCTTATGTTTTATCTTATAAATTAGATGGAATTTCTGCATTGTTGTATAAAAAAAATGGAAAAGTATCCATGTATACTAGAGGTGATGGTATTGAAGGACTAGATATTTCACATTGTATTGAACCAATGGGAATTAATATTGAAAAATTAGTTGATGGAGATGCTATTAGAGGTGAATTAATTATGAGTAAAAAAAACTTTGAAAAAATTTCAAATAAAATGGCTAATCCACGTAATGCTGTTTCTGGTATTATTAATACCAAACATCCGGACCCTAATATGTTAAAATTAATTGATTTTGTTGCTTATTGGGTTTTATATCCTGAATTTATTGCTTCTGACCAATTGAAATATATTGAAAAAAAAGAATTTGTTCCTAAAACTGTTCCATATTTTGTTTTTAATGCTATTACAATTGATATGCTATCCGAAATGTTATTAACTAATAGAAAAGAATATAAGTATGAAATTGATGGTATTGTTGTGATTGATAATTCAAAATATTATCCACAAGAAATTGGTTCAAATCCTAAGTGGGGTTTTGCTTTTAAACAACTTTTAACTGACCAAATCGCTGAATCTACTGTTGTTGATGTTATTTGGGAAGTTTCTAAAGATAAATATATTAAACCTAAAATTAAAATTGATACCGTTGAATTAGGAGGTGTTGAAATTACTTATGCTACTGCTTTTAATGCTAAATTTGTTGTTGACAATGTTATTGGACCTGGTGCTGTTGTTCAAATTATTAGATCCGGTGATGTTATTCCTAAAATAGAAAAAGTTTTAAAACAAGCTGATTCTAAAAAACCAAAAATGCCTTCAATTAAATATGAATGGAATGAAACAAAGGTAGATGTTATTGCAACAGATTTAGATGAAGAAACGATGGAAAAGATTATTGTTAAAAAATTAACTTATTTTTTTGTGACTTTGGATATTAGATTTATGGCTGAAGGTACTATAGAAAAATTTGTTTCCAATGGATATGATGACCTGTACAAAATATTAAAAGCTGATAAATCTTCTTTATACAAAATTGAAGGTTTAGGTACCAAATCTATTGATAAAATATATGAATCTATTGATTCGGGCTTAACTGGAAGAAAAATTTATGAAATTATGGCTGCTTCTCAAGTATTCGGACGAGGTATCGGAACTAAAAAATTTAAAGCTATTATTAATGATTATCCCAATATTATTGATATTTATAAGAAAGAAGGTAAAGAACATACTACTAAATTAATTAATGCTGTTAACGGTTTTGAAGCTAAAACTACTGGTAAAATTGTTGATAATTTTGATGAATTTATTGTCTTCTTAAACGAACTTGTTAAAATTAAACCTAATCTACTTAATGTAACAGCTAAACCTGAGCCTGAGGATAATTCTAAATCTTCTAAATCTTCTGATAAGGCTTCTAATAAATCAAATAAAACTAATAAATTAAGTGAATTTGCTAATAAAACTATTGTTTTTACTGGATTTAGAGATAAGGAAATTGAAAAACAATTAGAAAATATTGGAGTTAAATTAACATCTTCTGTAAGTAAAAATACTGATTTAGTTATTGCTTCTGATCCTAATGAAGAATCTAATAAAATCACTAAAGCTAAAGATCTTGGAATTACTATTTGGTCTAAAGAACAATTTTATGATAAAATTAAATAAAAAATAAAACTAAAAATTTTTTTCTATTTTAATAATTTAATTTTTTTTATTATTTCACTTGAAGATATTTCGTCAAATCTTGATATATATTTATAATTATTCAATTCAAATGCTCCAGGATACCATTTTTTCTCACTTAAATCTTTATATTCTTCTCCAATTATTACCCAATCTATTTGATTTTTTACAATAAATTCTTTTGTTATTATTAAAGGACAATCTTGAATAATCTCATCTGTATATTTACATAATTCAACTGTTTTATATCTAAGATTTTCATTTATTACTGGGATTCTTTTATAATCTTTACATATTAAATCACTATGAATTCCTACTATTAATTTAATTGGTTGATTACCAAATGAATCATGTATTTTTTTAAATAACATCATGTGACCCAAATGACATAAATCAAAAACACCACAACAAAATACTCTTAATTCTTTGTTTTCTTTTTTTACTTTTACATTAAAAATATTTATATCCAAATCGTTTGAAATTTTATTTACTATACTAATCACATAATTAATTATTATTGATGATATAATTAAAGGATTTATCCAAAATAAAATAGGAACTATCAAAATCTGATATCTTGGTTCTCTTTTAAATATTTTATAATTTGTTAATTCTAATAATAATAAAGTGTCAACAATAGTATGAGAATATGTATAATTATTGATTGACAAAGATAAAATTAAAAATTTTAATGTATACCAAAAAAATATTATTAAAGGAGTCCTTAAATTAATTACTTCATGTTCTCTAATTATTTGAATAAATTGGTAAATATGATAAACCAATGTACTTATTATTAAACTACCCAATATATTTGAATTCAATAATATTTTAGGAAATTTTAATCCAAATAAAAATATTATTGAAATTATTGTTAATATTAGAGAAACATCTGAAATCCCCTTAAATACAATTTTATTTGTTATTGTCGATTCATAATGTTTAATTATAAAACCTAAACTACTTGTTCCAATTGCTAAGTTTCTTATCATTAAATTATCCAAACCTAATTGTAGAACTAAACTATCTGTTATCATACCCATGTTTATCATATCTATTAGATGGTCAAAATATTCTCCTATTACTGAAGTATTTGAAGTTTTTCTTGCATGTATCCCATCTATTCCATCAAAATTCATGTACAGCAATATACATAATCCCATAAATCTATTAAAATTATATTTTTGATATAGAATAAAACCTACTAATATTGAAAAAAATCCACATATTGTTAAAATATTTGGATGGACTTGGACTGGAATAAAAGTTTGTATAAAATTCCATACTTTGCTATATTGGATTGTTAAAAATGTATTGTCCTCAGATTCATATTTGTAATTTTTATAATTTATAATTTCTTCACTAGTTAGATATTTTTTTTTCATTATTTATTATTTATTAATTTTATTTATATTATTTATTTAGTTTATTTTAATTTAATATAAACTTTTCTATATTTAAATAAAAATATATAAATAAAAATGATTAATAATCATCCAAATAATACTGATTCTGAAACAGAAACTCCTGAAACTAATAATTTAAATAATAAAAAAAAGAAAATTGATGAAATTGATAATATTGAAAGAACTCCTCCAAAAAGAATTAAATTAATTATTGAAGCGTTAAATAAAACTAATGTTGATAATGAAAAAGGTTTTTTAAATACACCTAAGGCACGATATATATGTGATAATCCTTTATGTGACCATAAAAAATATACTAGTAAATGGAATGAAGATAATAAAATTAATATTGAAAAAGTTAATACATTAGAAGAATTAATCGGGTTGGCCCAATATTATCATTGTAGAATGAGAAAAACTTATAATGGAATTGATTTAAAAATTTTATTTGAAATTACTGGGTATCTTAAAGAACTTAATTTAATGGTTGGGTTATCTAATATCAAAGAAGAAATTGTTAATATGATTATTTATCTACTAATTATGAAAAATTCTGAAAAAGGACTAAATTCAGATATGTTACATGCTGTTGTTACCGGAAGTCCAGGATGTGGTAAAACTACTTTTATTGAAATTATTGCTAAAATTTATACTAAATTAGGAGTTTTAACTAAAGGACATATTGTTAAAGTTAAACGTTCTGATTTAATTGGAAAATATCTTGGCCATACTGCTGTACAAACTCAAAATAAAATTAATGAGGCTAAAGGAGGTATTTTATTAATTGATGAAGCTTATAGTTTAGGTAATCCTGAAGGACGTGATTCTTTTTCTAAAGAATGTATCGATACAATTAATCAAGCTCTTTCTGAAGATAAATCTGAATTTATTTGCATTATTGCTGGTTATAAAGATGCACTAGATAGTTCTTTTTTTAGTTATAATGAAGGGCTGAGAAGAAGATTTCCATTTAGATTTGATATTAACAAATATACTGAAAAAGAATTAGCTCTAATTTTTATGAAAAAAATTAATGAATATAATTATTGGACTTTGGAATTTGTACAAGATTCATTAGAAAAAATTATTTAAAATAATTTTAAATATTTTGAAAATCAAGGTGGTGATATGGAAACACTTTTTTTAAATCTTAAAATTGTTCAAAATAAAAGAGTTTTTCTTTTAAAAGTTGAAGATAAAAAAAAATTACTTATTAACGATATTTCTAATGCTATTGATAAATTTTTATTTTTAAAGGGTGATCATATTAAAAATAAAAGAGAAATACCTTTTGGTTTGTATGTTTAAAAATTTTATCAATTAATATAAAAATTATATAAATTACTAAAATTTCAAATTAAAAAAATTATATGTATTTAATAATATATATAAATAAATGCCAAAAGGTAAAATTATTTTTGTAGTAGGTGGTGTGATGTCTGGTATAGGTAAAGGTATTATTGTTGCATCTATCGCAAGTATTTTAAAATCATGTGGTTTAAAAGTTAATACTATTAAAATGGATCCATATTTAAATATTGATGCTGGAACAATAAATCCATTTGAACATGGAGAAACATTTGTAACATCTGATGGTTTAGAAGCTGACTTAGATTTAGGACACTATGAAAGATTTACAAATATAAAAACAAATAAAAATAGTATTATTACATCTGGTAAAATATATGAAAAAATTATTTCTAAAGAAAGAAGAGGAGATTATTTAGGTCAAACTGTTCAGATGATACCACATGTCACAAATGAAATTATAGAATTTATTACTAGAGATGTAAAAAAAAATGATATTACTATTTGTGAAATTGGTGGAACTGTCGGAGATCTTGAATCAATGGTTTATATGGAAGCAATAAGACAATTAAAAGGATCACCTTGTTCAAAAGATATTATTACTATTTTTTTAACATATATTCCTTTTCTTCAAGTTACTGAAGAATTCAAAACAAAACCTGCACAAGATTCAATAAAAACTTTATTAAGTACAGGATTACAACCAGATATTATTATATGTAGATATGAAAATACTAATATTGAACCTAAATTTAGAAAAAAAATATCATTATATTCTAATATTAAAGAAAATAATATATTTTTAGCACCAAATGTTGATAATATTTATAAAATTCCATATATTTATGCACAACAAAATATGCATAAGGAAATTTTATCATTATTAAATATTTCAAATGTTTCTCAAAAATTACAAAATATTACTAAAATTTATAATACTTTAAATAATCTTAAGGAAACTATTCAAATTAATATGATTATTAAATACGGTTATATTGATGCATATATTTCATTAGCTGAAGCCTTAAAACATGCTGCTTATTTTTTAGGTAAAAATATTAAATTTAATTGGATTGATGTTAGAAATTTAAAACCTAATCAAGTTATTAAAAAGTTAGAAGATAATAAATATGCTATTTTAGTTCCAGGGGGATTTGGAGAATCTGGAATTGAAAATAAAATTGTTGCTATAAATTATGCTCGAACACATAATATTCCTTTTCTTGGCATTTGTTATGGGATGCAATTGATGGCTATTGAATTTGCTAGAAATGTTTTAAATATTAAAAATGCTAATACAGAAGAAGTTGACCCCACTGATAAATCTACACATATTGTACATATTATTAATAGAGATGAACAAAATATTGGAGGTACTATGAGGTTAGGTAATTATGAAGGTGTTGTTAAACCAGGTTCTGTTGCACATAAAATCTATGGTAATAAATTTGTTGAAAGGCATAGACATAGATATGAAATTAATACAAAATATAGACAACAATTTGAAAATAAAGGACTCATATTCTCTGGTACTTCTGATAATAATGTTTATATGGAAATTGCTGAAATTCCTGATTTAGACTTTTTTGTAGGGGTTCAATATCATCCTGAATTTAATTCATCCATTTTTGAACCTAATAAAGTTATATTAGCATTCATTAAAAAAGCATATGAATATCAATTCGGTTCAAAGAAAAAATCTAAAAAAACTTCTAAGAAAACATCTAAGAAAACTTCTAAAAAAACATCTAAAAGAACTTTAAAGAAAAATTCTAAGAAAACTTCTAAGAAAACTTCAAAGAAAACATCTAAAAGAACTTTAAAAAAAACATCTAAAAGAACTTTAAAAAAAATATCTAAGAAAACATCTAAAAAAACTTCAAAGAAAACGTCTAAAAAATAAAAAATAATTATTAACAAAAAATAATTAATAACTATATATATATTATATATGGGTATCGAATTTGAAGCTAAATTTTTAGATATAAATAAACAAAAAATTATAAAAAAATTATTATCAAATGGAGGTTCTATAATACATAAAGAAAAAATGTATTATCGCACTACATTTTATAGATGTAATCAAGAAAGAGGTTTTGTAAGAGTAAGGGATGAAGGAGATTTTAGAACAATAAC
>JACCDO010500696.1_pt1 | contig 11640 bp, 13 predicted proteins | sample 7446101 | NCBI WGS metagenome assembly JACCDO01 (sample SAMN15323440, study PRJNA562643) | freshwater metagenome | isolation source: river surface water | place: USA:Blue River Watershed | collected 2017-08-16
CACTGAAGCGATATCTGGTTCGTCGTATTGGCCAAGATCAGCGGTATAGGTAAATGGAATTGCTCCGTTATTGCGCATCCATGCAACAGCTACAGAGGTATCAAGACCTCCGGAGAATGCGATACCAACACGCTCTCCTACTGGAAGTGAGCCAAGTACTTTAGACATGGTGCGCATTCTAATACCCTTTAACCATGCTCACTAAATTTAATCGAAAGCTCGCAGTTCTGGTCACTTCAGGCGTAGGAACTATGGCTTGTGCATATTTATTCGCAGCTATTGCATTGATTTCATTGCCTAAAGCAATCGCATCTCATGATGTAATCGTGATCGTCTCTTGGGTGGCGCAGACATTCCTGCAATTAGTTTTACTTTCGATAATTATGGTTGGCCAACAAATATCTTCCGAAAAAGTAGACCAGCAGATTTCAGAGACTCATGCAGCAGTCCTTGCTGAGTTTGAATTGGCTAAAATTGAAGTTGCAGAGCTAAAGAAAATCTCGGCAGAAGTACACCAACTACTTAGGGATATCGAAAAGCGAACTAATTAAAGTGCGCTGCGATTTCGCGCAGCTGCTGTGTGTGTCCAACTATGTGGCCGTCAGCTTTTTCAAATAGTTCACTTAGAGTGACTGGGCCCAACTCTGGATGTTGCGAAACTTGATCCCAATCTGCATCAGTTGCATTGGTTAGAATCTCCAAAACCATCGCCCTAATTCCGACCATCGCGGCAAGCGATGTCTTTACTTTACGTTTTGCGTAATTAACGCGCTCTGGGTAACTCTCTTCATCAAAAGGCTGAATTAATGGTGACTCATCACCGATTGCATGTAGGTAGCGAGATGCAAAATGCAGTTCGCCATCAGCCATGTGGTGCATTACGTAGGCTGCAGACCAACCACCTTCGACCATGGTATTTCGATGCGCTTCAGGGATTGTTGAGAGTACATCTTGGAAATCTTTGCCATGCGCTACGAAACGTTCAAGTCTGTCCATGGGCTAAAGTTTAGCCGTGAGCAATGCAGAACCAAAGTGGTGGAACGAAGCTGTTATTTACCAGATCTACCCACGATCATTTCAAGATAGCAATGGCGATGGCGAAGGTGATCTAAAAGGAATTACTTCGCGTTTGGAATATGTTCGCGATTTAGGCGTAGACGCTATCTGGTTAAGTCCTTTCTACACCTCTCCAAATAAAGATGGTGGTTATGACGTCGCTAATCCACGCGATGTAGATCCTCGTTTTGGCACTTTAGAAGATGCAAAAGAGCTTTTTGATAAGGCACATTCATTAGGTCTTCGAGTAGTGGTAGATATTGTTCCAAACCACTTCTCCACTGAGCATGACTGGTTTAAAGAAGCGATTAATTCTCCTGCAGGGTCTCCAGCACGAAATAGATTCCATTTCTATGACGGCAAAGATGCAAATACTCCACCAAATAATTGGATTTCACTTTTCGGCGGCCCTTCTTGGACTCAAGTATCTGATGGCCAGTGGTACTTACATCTCTTTGATTCTTCACAGCCAGATCTGAATTGGGAGAACCCAGAGGTAATGGCAGATTTCGAAAAGACAATTCGATTCTGGCTAGATCTAGGAGCCGATGGTTTCCGAATCGATGTGGCACATGGTTTAGCTAAAGAAGATATTCACAACGATCATTACGATCCACAAGGCTTAAGCGATGCGCTTCGATTAGATGTACTAATGGAAGTTGAGAAGCGAAACGCTTACCTAGCAAATATTCCATTTTTTGACCGCGACGGCGTCCATGAAATTTACAAAGATTGGCGCAAAATATTTGATTCTTACGGTTCGCGTGACATCATGGCAGTTGCTGAAGTCTGGGTGCATCCACCAAAGCGTGCCACACTTTATGTGCGCTCTGACGAGCTTCATCAATTCTTTAATTTTGATGTAATGAATGCGCCATTCGATGCGGATTATTTGTACAAATCAATCTCAGATATGTTGGCGTTAGTAAAAGAACAGAACGCATGGCCAACTTGGTGTTTATCAAATCATGATTCAAAGCGCGTAGCTTCAAGAATTGGCGCTGATGCAGCGCGAGCTATGGCGCTATTTATTCTGGGACTTCCAGGTTCGGCATATGTATTTAATGGACAAGAACTTGGACTTCCTTCTGGCGAAATGGCAGATAGTGATCGCCAAGATCCAATTTTTTTCCGCACGGGTGGCAAACAGAAGGGTCGCGATGGCGCACGTGTACCAATGCCATGGAGCGGCACTAGCTCGCCATTTGGATTTACCACTGGCAAACCATGGTTGCCGTTGCAAGAATCTTGGCGCGAATTCACGGTAGAACATGAAGAAAATGATGCAAACTCTTCATTAAGCCTTTATCGCCAAGCGCTAAAACTGCGCAAAGAGCTCTTTGTCGGTAGTGGCGAAATTACTTGGACTAATAAAAATGGAGTACTTAGCTACAAGCGCGGAAATATTGAAGTTCTAATTAATATTTCAGGCAAAGCGCAGCCAATAAGTGGCAAAGTGCTTTTAGCAAGCCATCCAGTGACTACAGAGTTGCCGCATGCGGCAGCAGTTTGGTTAAGCCTTTAAATTCTTAATAGATTCACGGTTATGATCTTTGCTTTTCTCGTGAATCTTGCGAAGCTGTAACTCAAAACTATTTACAGCAGCATCGAAGGCAGCTACATCGTTGAATTCGGATGCTTCTGCTCTGACCAATGGACCTGAGCCTTTGGCCGTTAAAGTAACTTTGTGCGAATGTTTTCCTTGCTTTGGATTCTGTTCGTGAACTATTTCGACTTCAATGCGATCGATTGCGACATTGAATCTTTCCAAAGTTTCTAGTTTCTCTGTTGCTATGCCTTTGAAATCTTCGGCTAAATGAGCTTGGCGAGTATGGAAAACAATTTGCATTTTAAAACCCTTCTATCAGATGAGGGTGGTTGTTGCTCTAAGTCTAGACTTAAGCGTCTTCAAATTCATCATCATCTGCCCAAACAGATGCTGGTGAATCTTCTTGTTTTTCAACCCAAGATAGAAATGAACCGACCGCTTTAAATGAGAGCACAGCAAAAGTTGCTAGCGCAGCGATTCGTCGGATGAACTTCATATGGAAATTATAAACTAAATAACATCCAGCGCTTGCTGAATATCATCCCAAAGATCCTCCACGTTTTCTAGGCCAACGCTGAGTCGAATTAAGTTCTCAGGCACTTCGTGACTTTCAGAGGCCCAACGACGGCGACGCTCCCAAAGAGATTCCACGCCGCCCAAGCTGGTGGCATGTGTAATCAACTTTGCAGCTTCGCAAACCTTCTCTGCTGTTGCCGCATCGCCTTTGATCTCAAATGAGAGAACAGCTCCGTAGCCCCTCATAAATGACTTTGCTCGAGCGTGCTGGGAATCTGTTGGAAGTCCTGGGTAGCGAACAATCTCCACTTTCGGATGCGAACTTAAGCGCTTTGCAAGTTCAAGCGCGCTCTCAGAGCATGCCTTTACACGAATTGGAAAGGTGCGAATTCCACGAAGAGCAAGCCATGCCTCGGTTGGTCCAACAATCGCTCCGCCAATCTGTCGTTGTACAGAAAGTCTTCCAAAAAGAGCTTCGTCATTGGTTGAAAGCGACCCCATCAAAACATCACTATGGCCAGCAAAAAACTTCGTTACTGAGTGCATCACAATATCTGCACCCATATCTAAAGGATTTTGATTTAGCGCTGTGGCAAAAGTGTTATCAACTGCAACACCAATACCTGCATCCTTTGCAGCCTTAATAACCACAGGCAAATCCACTACATCTAAACGCGGATTGGTAGGTGATTCCAGCCAGAGCAATTGTGTTCCTGGAATTGCTGCTAAAACTTCATCGGTATTGCATAGATCAATAAAACGTACTTCTAAACGACCCATTTCGTGAGCCTGACGAAGCACAGACATCGAACCGTTGTAACCCTGATTAGAAGCAGTCACTACCGCACCTACAGGTAGCATATTGAATACTGCGCTAATGGCTGCCATACCTGAAGAGAAAATAAGAGTGTGCTTTGCATTCTCTAATTGACTTATTGCTTCTTCTGTCGCCGCCCAAGTTTCATTTCCGAAACGTCCATAGCCAACTTCGGTACCGGCGCGGAATGTCGAAGTCAATTGAATTGGAGGATTTAGCGACGCCCCAGGTTGATGTGCAGGGCGACCAGAAGAAATTGCAATAGTCTCTTTTCTCATAAAGAAAAGAATAACTTAGTTTTGTAACACCGCCATTGCAGCATTGTGTCCTGGAATACCACTTACGCCGCCACCACGCTTGGCGCTAGCGCCACAAATATAAACATTAGGTAAATTCGTTTCTACACCCCACTTGCCTACCTCATCGTCGCTCTCAGCAAAGGGAAGCGTTAAATCTTTATGGAAAATATTGCCGCGAGGTAAATAGACGTCAGCTTCCAGATCAAGCGGTGACTTTGCTTCAATACATGGTTTTCCATCTTTTGAAAACGCAATTACATCTTCAAGAGGCTCCGCTAAATACTTATTAAGACCGGCAATCGCCTTTTCTAACACTAACTTTGTAGTCGCTTTATTGCCCTCTTCATAGGCAGTTGCCGGGGTATGTAAACCAAAAAGGGTTAAGGTTTGGAAGCCCTGAGCCTGTAATTCTGGACTTAATATTGTTGGATCAGTAAGCGTGTGGCAGTACATCTCGGCTGGAATTACATCTGGGATATTTCCCATAACGGCTTGATCATATGCACGTTCTAATTCGTTGAAACTTTCATTCATGTGTAGCGTTCCCGCGAATGCCAGCTTTGGATCAATTCCAGATTTAAGTTGAGGCAAACGTTTTAGAAGCATATTGATTTTGATCTGAGAACCTTCAAGGCTTGCTCGTGAATCGACCTTATCGGAAACAAATTCTGGTGCTGCATTGCTTAGGAAGTGCTTAGCCTGAAATTTGCGGCCGTTAATATCGATTACCTGAACACCATTTTCGTCTGCATCGATATCAATAACCTTTGCCGAACATTCAATATCAACGCCAAGGGAGATGGCGACTCGATGCAATTCGGCGACAAATGCGCCCATTCCACCTTGAGGAACTTTCCACTCGCCTGAACCATTTCCAATTAAGTGGTACAAGAAGCAATTATTTGCTTGCATACCGTATGCAGATGAGAGTGTGCCGATTAAGGCATCAGTTAGCACTACTCCTCTAACAAGATCATTCTTGAATTTTTCTGTGATTACATGCCCGATTGGGTTTTCGATTAATTGATCCCAAATTTGCGGCATTGCGATTTGAGTATTGAGTTCGGCGCTAGATTTAAGCGGCTCTAGCATAGATGGCGCAATACGTTTTGCGAACTTCTCTATTTCGCCGTAGAACTCTTGCCAAGCTGTCGCTTCTTTCTCATCGCCGGTAAGAGCTTTAAATGAATCTGCGGTTCTTTGATCCCATTGGCGAGAAACTAAAAGCCCTCCCCCTTCATATGGTGAGTAAGAGGAGATATTTCGGGAAAGATTTGTAAAACTTAAACCTAAGTCAGAGACGATTTTGTCTGGCAAGAGCGAGATTAAGTATGAATATCTAGATAATCGAGCATCGTAATCCTCAAAGGCCCTGACGCTCTGCGTTGCTCCGCCAATCTGTTCCTGTGCCTCGAGTATCAACACTTTTTTACCGGCCTTCGCCAAGTAATTTGCCGCGACTAAGCCATTGTGGCCAGCGCCAGCAATGACTACATCGTAGCTTTTCATAGTGATTTAACCATCCTATTTACCGCTTCAGCTAGAACAGATTCACTGGTCGCTAAGTTAATGCGGATAAATTGAGTTGCAGTTGGACCGTAAATCTTTCCGGCATTAAATGCAACGCGACCTTTATCTAAAAAGACTTGGCAAGGGTCTTCACCCAATCCAAGCGCACTCACGTCTACCCAAGCTAGGTATGAGCATTCTGGAATTTCATATTTAGCCGCTGGAATGTGAGTATCAAGAAGAGTTTTCAAATAATGTGCATTTGATTCGATAGTAGAAAGCGCAGCATCAAGCCACTCTTCTCCGTGATTGAAAGCTTCAACAGCGGCAAAGGCGCCAAGAATTGAAGATCTGAAATGAACTGCCATTGGCATCTTTGCCAGAACTTCATGCTTCTCTGCGCTCTGCGAAACAATAAGTGCTGATTTTAGTCCAGCAATATTGAATGCTTTGCTCGCGCTAGTTACGCAAATTCCGACTTCAGCTGCAGCTGGGCTCACGGATAAGAATGGAATGAATTCTTTACCTGGGAATGCCAAAGGAGCATGAATTTCATCGCTAATTACAATCACATTATATTTCTTGGCTAAGTCAGCAATTTTGCTCAACTCTTCGCGAGTGTAGATGCGGCCAAGCGGATTGTGCGGATGACAGATTGCGTGAACCTTTAAGCCGGATGCATAAACTTTTTCGATTGCATCAAAATCTAGTGACCACTTAAGGCCATCTTGGATAAAAGGAACATCGATTAATTCAACCTTGGTCTCTTTAATCCAGTTATAAAAATTCTGATAAATCGGAGAATTAACTAGAACTTTATCTCCTGGTACGGTTGTTACGCGGAGTACTTCGACCATGCCAACGCCGACATCGGTGCAGAGACGTACGTATTCAGGATTTACATCCCAATTCCATCTGCGCTTTGCAAAGCCGGCAAATGCTTTTCCTAGCTCTGGGATTGAACTTAGGTAACCCATATCTGAATGCGAAACCATTTCAACCAAGATATCTTGGATTGGTTTTGCAATTGGAAAGTCCATCTCGGCCACGAATAACGGTAGGACATCTGATGGGAAGCCGCGCCATTTCTCACTTCGGTGAGTGCGCATCTCTGCAAGCGACAATGCTTCAAGTTTCATGCTGGCAGGGTAATACAGCGAGAGCTATTCCGCAGTTATTTTGCGGGTCGAATTTCGCACAACTAACGATGTAGGCAAGGTCAGATCTGGCATGTCCGAGTCTGGCTTCTTCAATTTTTCCATGATGGACCATGCCGCCATCTCGCCCATCATCTGAACCGGCTGTTCGATTGTGGTTAAATCGAAATACTCTGCCATTTCATGATTATCAAAGCCGACAATAGAAATGTCATCAGGAACTTTCAAACCATGTTTCTTGACTGCATGAATAGCACCGATAGCCATTTCATCAGATTCGCAGAAAATTGCAGTTGGGCGATTTTTTCTTGCAAGTAATTCACCCATTGCCTGCATCGCAGTTGCAGCTTGGAAATCGCCGATCACTTCATGCATCGGATCAAATTCAATTCCACTCTCTTCGAGAACTTGGAGAAAACCAATGCGGCGATCGCGCGGAACTGGAAATTGATATGGGTTGTTATTAACGCCGCCAATTAATCCAATTCGTTTATGTCCTTGATTTACCAAATGCTGTGTTGCAACTCTGGCGCCTGCAACGTCATCAATTCTCACACTTGAAACGCGTTTATCTGATGTACCAACTAGCGCAGTTGGGATATTAAGGCCCAAAATTGATTGAAATTCTTCTTCATCTAGTGGAACACTTATTGAAATCAATGCATCGATACGTCCACGTAAATACTCATCTTTGAAAACACGGTTACGATCTTCGTTTTGATTGATGTTATAGACAAGAAGATCTAAGCCTGCTTCTTGCAGAACTTGTTCGGCGCCTTGAATTACCTTTGCGAAGTACCAACGGCTGATGTAAGGAGCGATAATGCCTACGCTGTTAGCGCGCTTTGGCTCTTGATTCTTGATTGAGGTTAAGGTGTAATTTAATTTGGCAGCGGCTGCTTCAATTTTGGCGCGAGTTTCAGGGTTAACGTGTTGCATGGCGCGAAGAGCACGCGAAACCGTTGCCGTCGAGACGCCAGCCTCTCGAGCTACATCCTTGATTCCCGCCATTGCATCCCTGTCATTTCTATGTAAAACTCTGTAACTGCATGTAAACCAGATGCAAACGTTACATCTTTATGTAACTTTTCATAACCCCCATCTTGGTCATATTAGGAGATCCTTTGATTACAGAAGCCAAGATGCGAAAAATAGTTAGTGAAATTGCGGCGAGCGATAAACGCTTCGCTCCCGTCATTGATGCCTCAGAGCTCTGCGATATCGGAACCACAAACCCTGAACGCTCTCATTTTGAATCCCTTGTCTCATCTGTAATTTCACAACAGCTAGCAACAGCGGCTGCAAGCACAATCAAAAAACGATTTGTACTCGAATGCGGAAAAGTAACTCCCAAGAATGTTGCAGCGATGGATATTGTTCAATTACGCGGCGCTGGGCTTTCTGGCGCTAAATCTAAAACCATTCAAGGGCTAGCAAATGCTGCGCTAGAAAAGGAAGTAGATTTCAAAAATCTTCACAATATGAATGATGAAGATGTTTATCGAGATTTAACGAAGCTTTGGGGTATCGGTCCATGGACTGTTGATATGTTCATGATGTTTCAGCTGGGGCGATTAGATATTTGGCCAACCGGCGACCTTGGTGTTCGCCGTGGCTGGGAAAAGGTCCATCGCCTAAAAGAGGAAATTACCCCTGAAGAACTAGGTAAAAAAGGCGAAAAATTCCGCCCACATCGCAGCATCGTCGCCTGGTATTGCTGGCGCGCGATCGATATGTAATTACTTATCTTCTAAAATTAAAGAGACAGAGTTAATGCACCAACGTTGATCCGTTGGAGTATCAAAACCTTCGCCCTCGAATACATGGCCTAAATGCGAATTACATTTAGCACATCGCACCTCGGTTCTAACGCGGGGCGCTAAAGAACGATCTTCCAAAAGTATTACCGCATCGCCTTCAGTCGGTGCATAAAAAGATGGCCAGCCACAGCCAGAGTGGAATTTAGTTTCACTTCTAAATAGCTCTGAATTACATGCCTTGCATTTGTAAACGCCAACTTTGTCAGTATCTGTATATTCGCCAGTAAATGGACGTTCGGTTGCACCTTTTCGCAAAACTTCATATGAAAGTGGATCGAGTTTTGCTTTCAACTCTTCTTCGTTGATGCTTGGATACGGAACGCCGGTAGATGAGTGGCAGTCATAGCCATTTGGATTCTTCTCTAAATAGCGCTGGTGATACTCCTCTGCCAGCCAATATTTGTGAGGAGTCGCATCGGTAATATCTGTGACAATCGGACCAATTCCATCTTTTGCTAATTCTTTTCCATAAATCTTCGTTGCATTAAATGCGAGCGCTTCTTGTTCGGAGCTGGTGTAGAAAATAGCGCTTCGATATTGAGTTCCAATATCTCCACCTTGCTGATTCAATGAAGTCGGATCATGCATGGTGAAAAATTCTTCGAGTAATCTTTGATAGCTGATCGATTGCGGATCAAAAGTGACCTCAACGGTCTCTGCATGATTAGTAGTTTTCTTGCAGACCTCTTCATAAGTTGGATTTTCAGTATCTCCACCCATATAACCAACCGAGGTACTAATTACGCCTGGAAGATTCCAAAATCTGCGCTCTGCTCCCCAGAAGCATCCGGTTGCGAAGTAAGCCTTCTCTAAACCATTTAATCCGTTCATGTGACCTGAATTCTTTCATCCAATACGATTAGAGGTGAAATCCATTAGCCCTCGTAGCTCAGGGGATAGAGCACGGCCCTCCGGAGGCCGGTGCACAGGTTCGAATCCTGTCGAGGGCGCTCTAAATCACCCACATTTTTCTCGTACCCTCTTGTAACGAATTAATAACTATTGGAGAATACGTCTTCGGTTTAACTCATCGTGAGTTAATTTCTTTCAACCCATCGTAAAAGGACGGTTTCCCCATGGATTGGCGCCATCAGAGTGCATGCCGTGACGAGGATCCTGAGCTTTTCTTCCCGGTTGGAAATACCGGCCCTGCAATCACCCAAATCGAAGAGGCTAAGAAAGTCTGCATGCGTTGCTCTGTAAAAGATCAATGTTTGGCATGGGCTCTCGAATCAGGTCAAGATGCTGGCGTATGGGGCGGTTTATCTGAAGATGAGCGTCGTGCAATGAAGCGTCGCGCTGCACGTAATCGTGCACGTATGGCTGAATTAAATCGCCAAGACGATCACTAACGAATTTCAAAGCGCAATTGCGCTGTAGTTCCCTTTTCAGTTCCAGAAATTTCAAGCGAACCTTTTAATTCACTTTCTGTCAGTGTGCGCACGATCTGCAATCCAAGGTTTGATGAATCTTTTAAGTTAAACCCTGCAGGTAATCCCACGCCATCGTCCTCTATTTTTACGGCGCAGCTATCTCCGGTACGACTAAAAATGACATCCACTTTGCTGCCTTTGGTAGTCAGGCCATGTTCTATTGCATTTGCAACAAGTTCCGTAATTACTAACGACAGAGGTGTCGCAATCTTCGGATCTAATGAACCTAAAGAGCCCAATCTCTTAACCGTAATATCGCTAACTGCGCCCGCAGCACGAGGTGCAAGATCTACTGCATGGCTAATTAAAGAATCCACCACTGAATCAAAATCTACTTCATCTTTGCCACTTGATGACAGAGTCTCATGAACTAACGCAATAGATGAGATGCGACGTACCGCTTCATCGAGCGCTCCGCGGGCTTTTAAGTCTTCGACTCTGCGAGATTGCAAGCGTAAAAGCGCTGAAACCGTCTGCAAATTGTTCTTAACTCGATGATGAATTTCTTTGATTGTGGCATCTTTTAAGAGTAATTCGCGTTCTCGGCGACGAATTTCGGTGACATTGTGTAAAAGTACAACGCTGCCAAGACGGACACCGCTACTGGTAAGTGGCAATAAAGTTAATTCAACGCTGCCGCCACGCGATTCCAATTCAATCTGCAAAACATCTATCTTTTCATTTAGCTCTTGAAATTCATTTCTAGGTTTATTTAATATTTTCGAAGCGATATCTGAGAGATGAAGTTTCTCTAGTTCGCTCTCCCACCCTAATCTGCTAAATGCAGATCTTCCGTTTGGGCTGGCATAGGTAACAACTCCATCTTTATCAAGCCTAATAAAACCATCGCCTACACGTGGAGAAGGGTTTAGTGAACTAATTGCCATTTCGTAAGGAAAATTTCCTTCTCCAACCATATTCAACAATTGCTCAGCGATGACTTGATATTCATTTTCCAATCGACCAGTACCGCGGTTTACGTCAGAGTTTCTATGGCGCGCAATCTGCGCTATCTGAATTCCTTTATATCTGACAGGAAAGTAATCAACGCTATCGCCATCATAAAGTTCAGTAACTTCATCGCCAACAAAATCTTGAGGAAAGAGAGTTGCAGCTGTTGCCGCGCGCACTTGCGCGATTGCTAGCTGATTGCCATTTCTAGATTTAACCCATAACGCCAAATCTGCAAAACTTAAATCGGCAATAATCTGCCAGTCAGACGCGATTCGTTTTAAACGCGATATCTCATCAGAGTTTAAATTCGTTGAATCTCTGAGAATTTGATCTATCTGCAACATTAGAGCCAGCTTGCGATTTGATGTTTGATCTCTTCAGGTGCAAACCATGATAGCTCTTCCCCGTCTTCGGAATAGAGCAAAGCTGCTACCTGATTGAAAGCTATAGAGATTGATTCGCCATTTATTTGATCGTCTTTTAAGTCGACTGCTATTACAAAGCCAGCTTTGCCTTGGTTTAATTCAAGG
>JACCDO010572939.1_pt1 | contig 11639 bp, 10 predicted proteins | sample 7446101 | NCBI WGS metagenome assembly JACCDO01 (sample SAMN15323440, study PRJNA562643) | freshwater metagenome | isolation source: river surface water | place: USA:Blue River Watershed | collected 2017-08-16
AGTGCCCCAAGAGTTATCGCTAGGGCAACAATCAGTACTGATGCGCTATTTGACCTTTTGAACATGTGTCCGAGGGGGGACTTGAACCCCCATGCCCTAAAACGGGCACTAGCACCTCAAGCTAGCGCGTCTGCCGATTCCGCCACCCGGACTTGCATGTTTGGGATAGTTGTCTAGCCCAGAAGAAGAATACCTGTTTGGCGCTAGGTGACCCAAATGAGCCAATATGTATTCATGACTGATGCATTGGCCGTAACACCGCTTCCGGATATCGAATCTGAGGTTGTTGAAATCGTTCGCGATTTAATCAAAATTGACACTTCAAATTTCGGTGATAATTCAGGTCCCGGCGAAGCTCTTGCAGCTGAATACGTTGAAGCGAAGTTAAAAGAAGTGGGCATTGATTGCCATCGTTACGAAACAACAGGGCCAAAGCGTCAGGGTGTTAACGCGCGCATCAAAGGAAAGAATTCAGATCGCCCGGCACTTTTATTGCACGGTCATTTAGATGTCGTTCCTGCACAAGCCAAAGATTGGACTTACGATCCATTCGCAGCCGAGATTCACGATGGCATGATCTGGGGTCGTGGTGCAGTTGACATGAAAGATGGCGATGGCATTTTGCTTGCCATGGTTCGGGCTTGGGCAAAGAATGGTGTTCAACCTGACCGCGACATAATTCTTGATTTTCTACCTGACGAGGAAGCAGGTAGTGATCATGGATCACAATGGCTAGTTCAGCATCACCCAGAGTGGTATCAAGATGCATCAGAAGCAGTTGGTGAAGTTGGCGGATTCTCGCTAACCCTTCGTGATGATGTTCGCCTTTATTTGGTTCAGACAGCCGAAAAAGGAATTCGCTGGATGAAGTTGCGTGCTGAAGGTACTGCAGGACACGGTTCATTTTTGAATAACGACAATGCTGTAACCAGATTGGCGGAGGCAGTTGCCGCAGTTGGAAATCATAAATTTGATTTAGCACTGACACCGACAGTTCGCGATTTCATTAAGGCAGTTAATGATGCGATTGGAACTGATCTAAGTGCTGATGATCCAGAAGCATTGCTTGCTCAGCTTGGTCCAATTGCCAAAATTATTGGCGCGACACTTTCAAACACTGCAAATCCAACAATGCTAAATGCTGGGTACAAACACAACGTAATTCCAGGTACTGCCGAAGCAATGGTTGATGGTCGATTCTTACCTGGTTTTGAAGATGAACTTATTAAAGACATCGAAAACTTACTTCCAGCAGGTGTTGTTCGCGAAGATGTTGTAAACGGTATCGCAGTTGAAGCGCCATTCGAAGGTGCCTTAATTGATGCAATGACTTTTGCTATTCGCGCTGAAGATCCATTTGGCACTCCAGTTCCTTACACAGTCTCAGGTGGAACTGATGCAAAAGCATTTAGCACACTAGGGATTAAGTGTTACGGATTTTTACCATTGTTATTGCCACCTGAGTTAGATTTCTCAGCGATGTTCCATGGCGTAGATGAACGAGTTCCAGTAACAGGTTTGGAATTTGGCGTTCGCGTTATGGATCGCTTTGTTAGAAGCGCTTAAAACTTTACGCAGTTCGCTGGATTAAGTAAGTCTTACGACGAAGACGCACAGTTCGTCTGCCATCATTAGCAATACGAACACGATCTAATTCCCAACGCTCAATTTCAGCTAGGGAAGTAAGTAGTGACTTTATTTCAGAGCGTTTGGCGCCGCGGGTGAACCTCATTTCGCGGTATTCCCAAACAGCTGACATAAATTTCCCTTCAAGGGGTGCTATTTCAAGTAGGTTAGCGTTTGGACCTGGCAATACCGGATTAATTAGATTGGCGTGTTGATGACTGAGCAGCTTGGCTGGCTACAAGCAATAATTCTTGGAATTGCTCAGGGTTTAACTGAATTCCTTCCAATTTCGTCATCCGCACACACTTTGATCATCTCTAAAATTGCTGGTTGGCCAGATCCTGGCGCAGCATTTACAGCAGTAACTCAGATTGGTACCGAACTTGCGGTGTTGATCTATTTCTGGAAAGACATCAAAGAAATATTCATTGCTTGGCTTAAGAGTTTCACTAGTAAATCTGCACGCAAAGAGCCAAATGCAAAACTTGGTTGGTACATAATCCTTGGTTCACTGCCGATTGGGATTCTTGGAATTGCATTCAAAGACCAGATTCAAACAACCGCGCGAAACCTTTACTTGGTTGCCACGACGCTTATTGTGATGGGTTTACTGCTTGGATTATTTGATCGAATTGCAAAGCACATCAAAGATGCTGATGATCTGAAATCAAAACATGCAGTACTCTATGGGATCGGCCAAGCGCTTGCACTTATTCCCGGCGTGAGTCGAAGCGGAGCAACAATTACATTTGGCTTAGCAATGGGATTCAAGCGCGAATTTGCTGCAAGATATTCATTCTTACTTGCCCTGCCAGCTGTTTTCGCCAGTGGGTTACTTGAGGCCAAAGAAATTGGCAGTGATGAATTTGTGAACTGGCCGGCTACGATCCTTGCAACAGTTGTTGCTTTTAGCGTTGGTTACGTCGTTATTTCAACTTTGATGAACTATCTAAAGACGAAATCTTTCAAACCATTTGTTTATTACCGAGTAAGTCTTGGCATCCTGGTTTTGATTTTGTTGCAAAGTGGCGTTATTGCTAATTAGAAATTTGCGCTAAGCGAACTAATCACATACTTGATCACTATCACCAATAGGCTTTACGCGTGGGTACCTTAATCCTGATTCGCCATGGCAGAACGCCAGCAAATGAACAAGGCATTTTGGCTGGCCGCACCCCAGGAGTAATGCTGGATGAAGTCGGCTTAAAAAGCACAGAAGCACTTCAGAAGAAATTTGCAGATCTAAATGTTGTCAAAGTTGTGACAAGTCCACTTGAGCGAACTGTGCAAACTGCCAAATTGGTTTTTCCAAAACACGAGCCGGATACCCATCACGGATTAATCGAATGTGAATACGGAGATTGGACCGGTCGCAAATTAGAAGATCTAAAAGATGAACCACTATGGAAAACAGTAGTTAAAGAACCGCACAAGGTTCAGTTTCCAAACGGTGAAAGTATGCAAGCCATGTTCGATCGCGCCGTGAAAACTATTTCGGAAGTTGATGAGCAATTAACTAAAGAACACGGCGAGAGCTTTATTTGGGCTGCCGTTAGCCATGGCGACATTATTAAGGCAATCGTTGCAAACGCCTTTGGCCTGGAACTGGCTAAATTCCAAAAAATCTATGTTGAACCAGCGAGCGTAAGTGTGCTTCGAATCCAAGGTGATGACATCGGCGTGCTGAAAGTTAATGACAGCGGTGATGGTTGGGTGCAATCACTTGCAAAACTTTCTGAGCCTACTTTGGGTGGCCAAACTGGAAGCGAGCAAAAATAGCATGGCACGCTTAGTTCACTTATTTGATAACCCGGAACGATTTGTTGTTGGCACAGTTGGCCAACCAGGTGAGCGAACATTTTTCTTGCAGGCAAGAGCTGGATCGCGTCTGTTAAGTGTTGCCCTAGAAAAAGAGCAAGTTAATCTGCTTGCTGACCGGATGAATGAACTACTCGATCAAGTAGCAGAAGTAGAGGGAATTCAAATAGTCAATCTTGCTCCTGCAGATCTTGAACCACTTGATAATCCAATTGATGAAGAAATGCGTGTTGGCACCATCGCACTTGGTTGGAATTCGATCACTTCACAAGTGATTGTTGAAGCACATGCGGTCACAGAGTTCTTAGATGATGTTCCTGATCTTGAAGAAGAAAGTGAACAAGGTCCTGATGTTATGCGAGTTCGCATTTCTGGACCTTATGCAAGAGGATTTTGTGCACGAGCAAAAGCAGTGGTTGGTGCCGGCAGACCTAACTGTCCGTTTTGCGAAAATCCATTAGATCCACGCGGTCACATTTGTCCGCGAGCTAATGGTTACAAGCGCCGCGGTTAAAAAATCGGCCAGGGAACAGCTGGCCAATTTGGATTTGGACTTGGAAAAGTCTTTGTTTCGATAAGTTCTGAAATTCGGTATTTCAATTCGAGAAACTCATCTTCACTAATTAATTGTGAAATTTCCGAGGTAGCCAAGTTGCCTTCAAGATTTTTTAGATCTTCGATCAATGCATCAGGTATTGCTTGGCCTAACCAACCCCAAAGAACTGTTCGTAGCTTGGGTTCAACATTAAAAGTCACTCCATGATCAATTGCCCAAACTTGCTGATCGCTATTAGTAAGAATGTGTCCAGCCTTACGGTCAGCGTTATTTGTAATTGCATCGAAGACCGCTAGTTTCAATAAGTCTGCTGAGTTTGCATGCGCTAGCACAACCTGTGATCCATCTTCGGTAACACCACTTGTTATCTGTAGCCAACCATCAGGAACTTCATCAGGGGCAAAGATGTCGACTAACTGTGTTTCTGCCTCTACCCATTTTTGGAAACTTCCAATCCCGTACGCGCCTTCGGCAATGACAGTTTCAGGAATTAAACCCCAACCTAAAAGTTCACTGATGACAAATGCAGCTCGCTCACGCTGATACAGCGTTCCAGTCGGGAAGTCCCAAAGCTGTCGTTCACCAGATTGTGGTTTGTAAATGTATTTCTGTCCATCAAGTTCAACTAAAAGAGTGGCATTTGATGCATTTGAAAGTTGTCCAAGTGTTTGAGCTTGGGTGAAATCTTGACCGCCCATCGAAAATTAAATAATGCCTAGAAGTGCATCGGCTAGATGGGCCATGTATTTAGGTGAGTTGTTCGATTCAGAACTACCAGCGTTTGTCTTAGCTGCCCATTCATCGATCAAATGAAGTGCTTTAGGAGTATTTAAATCATCACAAAGAGCCGCAATAACTTCTTTTGCGCAATCTGCTTCACCTGATGCCTTCTCAAATGCGCTGCGCCAATTAGCAAGTCGAACAGTTGCTTGTTCTAGGTGGCGATCAAACCATTCCCAGTCACTTCGATAGTGATTAGCCAAAATTGTTAAACGAATTGCCATCGGATCAATGCCGTTACTTCGAAGTTTTGAAACGAAAACTAGATTGCCTAAAGACTTGCTCATTTTTTGACCATCAAGAGCGACCATGCCGGTGTGCATGAAAACTCGAGCAAACATCTTCTTCGATGCTGTTTCTGCGTGAGCTGCGCTCATTTCATGGTGCGGGAACTTTAAGTCAGAGCCGCCACCTTGCACATCGATCGTTGTGCCCAAGTATTCAAGAGCGATTGCAGCGCATTCGATATGCCAACCTGGACGACCTTTACCTAGTTCGGTTTGCCAGCTTGGATCATTTGGTCTTTCATGCTTCCAAAGAAGCGCATCCAAAGGATTGTGTTTACCTGGTCTTGCTGGATCACCACCGCGATTTGCAAAAACTTCAAGCATTTCATCGTGGCTTAGATGGGCAATTTGTCCAGCACACTTTGATTTTGATATGTCGTAATAAAGATCGCCATCTAGGTCATAAACAGCATTTTGTTCTTTAAGTGCCTTGACTTGCTTAACAACTAAATCTATAGATTCAACTACACCGATGTAATTGGCTGGGGGAATAACGCGAAGAGCTTCCATGTCATTCTTAAAAAGTTCGGTTTGCTCAACTGCGATGTCTTGCCAATTTCGACCTGTTGCATTTGCCCGTTCGATTAGCGGATCATCAACATCGGTTACATTCTGCGCGTAATTTACGCCAGCACCTGCCGCGCGCCAAATTCGATTTAATGTGTCAAAGGCTACATAAGTTGCAGCATGTCCCATGTGGGTGGCGTCATAAGGCGTAATGCCACAGACATACATCGTTACTTCATCAGCAATCCGCAGCGATTCTAATTGCTGTGAAGCAGACTCATAAACCTTGATTGGTGGAACATGAAGGTTTAGATCTGGGATGGAAACTTGTGCCCAAGCTTTCATCAGAAATTAATCCTTCTTCTCGTGGTGTCCACCGAATTGCTTACGCATAGCTGAAAGAACTTTGTTTGCATATTCTGAACGATCGCGAGATTCGAATCTTGAGAACACTGCAGCGCTTAGGACTGGTGCTGGCACACCCTCTTCAATTGCAGCAATTGCAGTCCAGCGTCCTTCACCGGAATCTGAAACTTTTCCAGAGAATTCCGAAAGTTCAGGGGATTCAGTTAACGCAATTGCAGTTAAATCAAGAAGCCAGGAAGAAACAACGCTTCCACGGCGCCACAGTTCAGTTATCTGCGGAATGTCGAATTCATATTGGTAATGCTCTGGATGGGCTAGCGGTGTTGTTTCTGCATCCGCTGAACGTTTGGTTAAACCTTCATTGGCGTGATGCAAAACATTTAGACCTTCAGCAAATGCCGCCATCATTCCGTATTCAATGCCGTTGTGGATCATCTTTACAAAATGTCCAGCACCTGATGGACCGCAATGTAGCCAACCTCTTTCAGCTGGCGCCAATTCACCAGTTTTACCTGGAGTTCTTTCGGCCGTTTCAAATCCTGGTGCGATGGCTTCCCAGATGTTTGTTAAAGAGTTAACTGCATCATCTTGGCCACCGATCATTAAACAGTAACCACGCTCTAAGCCCCAAACGCCACCACTTGTGCCGACGTCTAAATAGTTAAGACCTTTGGCTGCTGCTTGGGCACTGTGGCGAAGATCATCACGGTAATAACTGTTACCACCGTCGATGATGATGTCGCCAGGAGAAAGTTTTTCAATTAGTTCAGACACGACATTTTCAGTTATTTCACCAGCTGGCACCATAATCCAAACAGCTCTAGGTGCTGGAAGTTTGCTAATCAATTCATCAATTGAACTGGCAGCAGTAATCAGATCAGGATTTTCTGCAGCTAAATCAGTTGCCACTTTTTGATTGGCATCGAAGGCAACACTATTAATCTGTGCATTGGCAAGTCGACGAACTAAATTTCCGCCCATTCGACCAAGGCCAATCATGCCTAGGTGGTTAATTTGATTAGCCACTAATACTCCAATGATCTTCATAAACCGCTTATTCTTAGGTTATCTGGTCGGTTGTATTAACGCCTAAGCGGTGAAAACTACTAGGTAATAAATGTGCGAAAAGGTTGAACATGAGTTTGCAGGGTAGCCCAATCACCTCATCAAAGGTTTGGAGCGAACTGGTTTCATTGGCCATGATCGATGGCAGCAAGCACATTCGTGAACTTTTTGAATCAGAACCAAATCGAGTACCAGATTTAACTTTTGCTGGCAGCGGCCTAACAATAGATATCTCAAGGCAACGGATTAACTCAACTATTTTAAATAAATTGCTCAGCCTTGCCGATGATCGAGGATTAGCACATGCTCGCCAGGCAATGTTCTCTGGTGAGGCAATTAATAACACCGAGAATCGTTCAGTTTTGCACACTGCTTTAAGGCGACCTAAAAATGATTCTTTAGTCGTTAACGGCGTAGATGTCGTTAGCGATGTTCATTCAGTTCTTGAAAGCATGGGCAAGTTAGCTCAGAAAGTTAGAAGTGGTAGTTGGCTTGGCGCTACAGGAAAACCAATTAAGCATGTCGTAAACATCGGAATAGGTGGATCTGATTTAGGGCCAGTCATGGCGTACGAAGCGCTAAAGCCGTATTCCGATCGCTCGATCAGTTTCCATTTTGTAAGCAATGTTGATGGCGCTGACTTATTTGAAGTTTTAAATCAAGTCTCACTTGAGCAAACGCTGTTCATTGTTGCCAGCAAAACATTCACAACTCAAGAGACCATGCTAAATGCAACGAGTGCTCGCAATGAACTATTTACAGCAATTGGAAAAAGTGATGCTGAAGTAACGGCCAGGCATTTTGTTGCAGTTTCCACCAATGCCAGTAAAGTAACTGATTTTGGTATTGACCCGGCCAACATGTTTGGTTTCTGGGATTGGGTCGGTGGTCGCTATTCAATGGATAGCGCTATTGGACTTTCGACCATGATTGCGATTGGTCCAGATAATTTTTCAGAAATGCTCTCAGGTTTTTATGAAATGGATCAACATTTCTTGAATACAGATTTTGAAAAAAACATTCCAGTACTGCTTGGTTTAATCGGACTTTGGAATCGGTCATTGCTTGAAATTAATTCAGTTGCGGTTTTGCCATACGACAATTACTTAAAACGTTTCCCGGCATATCTGCAACAGCTGACAATGGAAAGCAACGGTAAATCGGTAACTCGTGATGGCCAGTCTGTTGGAGTTCAAACTGGCGCTATTTATTGGGGAGAACCAGGAACAAACGGACAACATTCGTTCTATCAATTACTTCACCAAGGCACAGCAACAACTGCAATCGACATTATTTATCCAGCAAAGTCCCATGCCAAGTTAGCTGGTCACCACGATGTATTAATAAGCAATGCGTTAAGTCAAGCATCAGTATTTGCATTTGGGCGAACTGCTCAAGAGTTGATTTCTTTAGGAGTTAAACCAGAATTAGTCCCACACAAAGTGATGCCAGGAAATAGACCAACGACTGTAATTACATTTGATGAATTGACGCCAAAGGTTCTTGGTTCTTTAGTCGCACTTTATGAACACATCGTTTTTGTTCAAGGAATCTTGTGGGGAATTAACTCATTTGATCAATGGGGTGTAGAACTTGGCAAAGAAGTAGCCAATTTAATCTCGCCTTACTTAACAAATTCAGCAGATGTTTCTAAATTTGATCAAGCCACGCAGGCTGCAATTTTGGATTACCGAAAGAAACGTTAATTACTTTTCGCGGCGACGAAGGTAGCGTTCAAATTCTCTTGCGATAGCTTCACCGGAGGCCTCTGGCAATTCTGCAGTATCTTGAGTTTCCTCAAGTGTTCTAATGTATTCAGCAACTTCCTCATCTTCGGTTGCCAATTCTTCAACACCTGTTTGCCACGCTCTGGCGTCTTCTACTAAATCAAGCACTGGAATAGAAGTATCCAAAACATCTTCAAGTCCACGAATCAGCGCAAGTGTTCCCTTTGGACAAGGTGGAGCGCCAACATAATGTGGCAACGCTGCCCAAATTGATGCAGTTGCGACTCCACGTTCTTCTGCAGCAAAAGTTAAAGCCGAAATAATTCCTGTGGGACCTTCATAGTGTGAAGTTGTGTAGCCAGTTAGGTTTTGTATTTCTGGATTAACCGAAGTTCCATTTACTGGAACTGGGCGAGTGTGCGGTACTTCAGCCAACATCGATCCAAGAGTAATTAGAACGGCGCCTTCGGGATCTCCAATTTGGTCAAGTAGGAGATTTGAAAATGATGTCCAGCGCATGTTTGGTTCATCGCCTTGGATAAGAAATATTTTTGTATTGGGCAAAGTCTGTGCTGTAGCTGAGTAGATCTTTGTACCTGGCCAAGAAAGTTCACGAACTCCATTGACATCAGTACTTATTTCAGGACGATTAAACGTAAAGTCATAAAAATCATCAGTTGGAATTTCATAAACCTGTTGACCATCCCAGACTTCAATTAAATGACTTATTGCATCAGTTGCTGATGCTCCTGCATCACTCCAGCCTCCAAATGCTGCGATCACCACAGTTGCTTCAGCTGGGAAGTTGGGTTTCAAACTCAAGTTATTCCTTTTATTGCGCTAACCAAGACTACCTTGAGGCACTGGCAGGTTATAAATACTGAAAGAATAGGTTAATGCGTAATTCTGGAGTCTTTAGTGCCGGTGACCGGGTTCAACTAACTGATAACAAAGGCCGTAAGTACACCGTTTTACTTGAAGCTGGAAAATCCTTTTTCACAACACACGGTGGTATCGCCCACGACGATTTGATTGGCAAGCCAGAGGGTAGTGCAGTTTCCTCTACCGGCAACATGATTTATCTTGCGCTTCGCCCGCTGCTAACCGATTTCGTTTTATCAATGCCAAGAGGAGCAGCAGTCATCTATCCAAAAGATGCAGCTGCGATTGTTGGTTTTTCTGACATCTTTCCTGGCGCAACCGTTGTAGAAGCAGGCGTTGGTTCAGGAGCACTTTCATGTTCATTAATCAGAGCCATCGGTACAACAGGTCACCTGCACAGTTTTGAACGCCGAGAAGACTTCGCCAAGATTGCCCAGAAGAATGTAAAAACATTCTTCGGCGAACTTCCAAATAATTGGGATGTTCATTTGGGTGATCTTCAAGTTAAAGCAGCCAAACTTAAAGATCAAAGCGTTGATCGAGTTATTTTGGACATGCTTGCCCCATGGGAATGCATTGATGAAGTTTCACGAATTCTTAAACCAGGTGGAGTTCTAATGGTTTATGTTGCAACCACAACGCAAATGTCCAAGATTGTTGAAGATGTCAGAGTCGCAAAAGGTTTCACCGATCCACATGCTGAAGAGTTGATTCAACGTCCATGGCATATCGAAGGTTTGGCAGTTCGCCCAGATCACCGGATGCAAGGACACACTGGGTTCCTTGTCACCACAAGACGCTTGGCACCTGGCACTGTTTTGCCACCACGTCGAGTTCGCCCGGCTAAAGGTGCAGAAACTACACCTTTAGAAGTAAAGTCAGAGAACGAGGAGTAGTCGCTGTGTCTGAAGTAACTTCGCAAACAGATCAAACGCGAGCTCTGCATGCCAAAATTGATGAATTGGCTGACAACAATCAAAAACTTGCTGCAACTTTGCGTGATGCACGCGAACAAATAATCGGACTTAAAAACGAAGTAGATAAATTAAGCGCGCCACCAAATGGCTATGCAACATATTTAGGTCAAGCAGGTAACGGCCTAGTTAACGTTATGGTCAATGGGCGAAAAATGCGCGTTGAAATTGCACCAAGTCTTAATTTGGATTCTTTAAAGCCCGGACAAGAAGTAATTCTGAATGAGTCCATGAATGTGGTGGTTGCTGGTCAATATGAATCACACGGTGAAATGGCGACATTCCATGAATTATTGCCAGATGGCGAGCGTGCCATTGTCATTGGTCGATCAGAAGAAGAACGAATTGTGCACTTGGCAGAACCTTTGAGAAGTGCTGTTCTTAAGCAGGGCGACAGCCTTTTATATGACACACGTTCTGGATTCGCTTTTGAACTAGTCAATAAGACTGAAGTCGAGGAACTTATCCTTGAAGAAGTTCCGGACATTAACTACACCGACATCGGTGGTCTTGGACCACAGATTGAACAAATCCGCGACGCAGTTGAATTACCGTTCTTACATCGCGATCTTTACAAAACATATGAACTTAAAGCACCGAAGGGTATTTTGCTTTACGGCCCTCCAGGTTGCGGCAAGACATTAATCGCAAAAGCAGTCGCAAATTCACTTGCTAAGAAAGTTACTGAGATTAGCGGCATTGGCGAGGGCCGTAGCTACTTCTTAAACGTAAAAGGCCCCGAGCTATTAAATAAATATGTTGGCGAAACAGAACGACAGATCCGTTTAATCTTCCAAAAGGCTCGAGAAAAAGCCAACGAAGGCACACCAGTAATCGTCTTCTTTGACGAAATGGCCAGTTTGTTTAGGACTCGCGGAACAGGTGTTTCAAGTGACGTTGAAAACACAATCGTTCCGCAATTACTTGCTGAAATAGATGGCGTTGAATCTCTTGAAAATGTGATTGTTATTGGTGCATCTAACCGTGAGGACATGATTGATCCAGCAATTCTTCGACCTGGTCGCCTTGATGTGAAGATCAAGATCGAAAG
>JACCDO011553011.1_pt1 | contig 11639 bp, 8 predicted proteins | sample 7446101 | NCBI WGS metagenome assembly JACCDO01 (sample SAMN15323440, study PRJNA562643) | freshwater metagenome | isolation source: river surface water | place: USA:Blue River Watershed | collected 2017-08-16
GCTATTGCTGCACAATTAAGAGCAGAGCAAGAAGCGGAAGAAGCTAAAAGATTAGCGGAAGAGGCCAGGTTAAATGCTGTTTATGAGGATAAACCAATCATACCAAGACCTTGGACAAGTCAATCTGCCAGTGAAACAGAAATTGAAGTAAATGCCTTAAATCATAATAATATGAGGGAGCCAATGGCTATTGAGATCACAAGATTAAAAAAGTCAACAAAATCAAAATATAAATTCACTGATCGTGATCCAATTTGTACTGAGTTTAAACCAGCAAAGGATCCTAATTTCAAAAATATTCGTGATAGTGATATTGCTATTCAAGCTGCCCCAATATTGACCTCAGCACCATCACAGACTACATGGTTCAGATCTGTCAATAAAGGAAGCCAATACGAAGCTGCTTCAATAGTTAATGACGACAGCGACAAGTTGTTACAATTTCTAGAAAGAGTAACAGTAAAATTAGAGTCAGCTTTACAACAGAATGAATCCGTTGATATTTTCAACGAAGCATTTGTAGTTGCCGGCGACGAAGATGCCGGTGTTGGCAGTGCAGCCGATAACGAATTAAGAGAAATTAAGAATTTTGCTGATCCAACTTACTCCAAATCAAAAGCGTTATGTGCTATCGATGCCGTGCCCAAGACGACTGGCATGCTTGCAGTAAGTGCAGTGAAAAACATTTCTTTCGATCAACGCATTGTGACAGCAGGACAGACATCGTTATCGTACATCCTGGTTTGGGATTTCCGTCAATTAGTGAAACCTGTTATGCTACTACAAAGTCAGCACGAAATTTTCACATTTCGCTTTAACAAAGTTACACCAGCCTTAGTAGCTGGTGGTTGCATGTCGGGCCAAGTTGTGTTATGGGATCTCACAGATGCTATGGCATTAGCAGCAAAGCGGGCTAGTAAGAACTTGGAGGATTCTGGTGATGTACAAGCACCAATTATTCCAAAATTTGTAAGTACCGTTGATCACTCACATAAAAAATGGGTTGCCGATTTGTACTGGTTACCACCTACTACGCAGATCAATTATCGCGGAAATCTGGTTGGAGCAGAGCATCTAGATGGAAACTCTTACCAATTCGTCACTATTGCAGGCGACGGTACAGTGTGTGTATGGGACATTCGATATGAAAAAATTGCTAATGATGAACTACGTCATATTGCTCGTCCTAAGCATATTCCAATGGAAAAAGTGGCAGGAAAAGAAGGTAATGTGTTGCGACCATTATGGGCGCCAATATATAGAGCACCATTGAAGCGAACGGAAGGAGTCGGTGAGTTAAGTCTATGTAAAGTTGCCAGTACCATCCATCTAAAATCAAACATAGCCAATGGCACATCACTACCTGGTGATAATCGTTCACATCTGATGATTACCACAGAAGAAGGCGATGTGATGTTTGCTGATATTTGTGCCGCAGCGAAAGAGAGTGGACATGCGCATAACGATGAAGAAGACGCCAAAGAAGAGGATGTCGGACGTGATTACGTGAAGTGGTTGTGTAAAGACCATCCTCGACCTGCTGTTGGCTTGCAATTATCTCCATTTTTCCCTGATATTTTACTTTCAGTTGGTGATTGGAGCTTTCATCTGTGGAGAGTCGGGGAATCCAAGCAATTATTTTCGTCACCATTGACACATACTTATATCACTGCGGGATGTTGGTCACCCACTAGACCAGCAGTGGTCTTGCTTGCTTGCGCTGATGGGCATATATTAGTATGGGACTTTACAGATTCCTCATTCCGTCCATCTTCCGAACTGAAGGCAACACACGCCAAGATCACAAGTATGGAATTTTTAGCATCGTCTGGTACCAGTAATCGTCAACAGTTACTTGCGGTAGGCGACGAAACGGGCACATTGCACGTCTATGAAATGCCTCGTCCACTGGCAAGACCGGTGCATAAAGAAGAGAGTATTATGTCTGCATTCTTAGATCGCGAATACACCAGACTCAACTACCTCAAGGATAATTTTGTTCACGACCCAGCAAACGCATCCATAGTCGAGGATAATAGTCGCAATGCTACCGCATTTGATGCGCCCGCAGTGGCGGAACCAATCACACACGAGATGCAGTTGAAAGCCCAACACGATGCCCTCAAGAAAGAGGAAGACGATTTTTTCAAACTAGAATTAGCATTTATTACGGAGTTAGGTTTGAGCAAAGACCAATTGCCCGCTTTCATCAAAGACAAAATCCCCGAAGAAAAGGCGGAAGCAAAGAAGTAACCTATTATTGTACATTGTAAATACAAGAATCTCATTATTTTCAGTGCCGGGTATCCGTTAGAAGTACCGGTGCACGATTATTTTTTCTTTTGGGTTCTATGGTAATTTTGGTAGCAAGTGAAGCACGCGGAGGATGACAACGTTGTTGGACGACGCCGCCTGGATATTGTCTCCAAATGGGGATGAGAGCTCGAAGACGTGTTCAAAATGTAAATCGATATTCAACTTGGTGAAGAAAGCTCATACTTGTAAAACATGCCATTTCAAGTTTTGCGGTGCGTGTTCCAGGATGAAAGGCGTGGTTCGCGATAGAGTGAGTGTGAACGAGAGAGCATGTGATGGATGTATTGCAACGATGACATATGTGTCTTCGATTGACCAAATTACGGACAATAACAAACCGTATATTCTAGATGAAGAGTACAAAAATGTGCTGAATGATGAATTAGAAGACGAAAATGTAGTTATTGATGAAGATAACACAAATCAAGCAGAAAAATCTACCATTTCTACTCCATTAAATCTTATGAACACATTAGGTAGATCACCATTGCTGGATGTCACGAATAATATGAACACACCGAGTGCACCAGTAAGTAGATCACCATTGATGGATGTCACGAATAATACGAGCACACCAAGTGCACCATTAACTAGGTCGCCATTAATGGATATCACGAACAATAAGGATAAACTAAACACACCAACCACATCAGTAAAGAAAACAAGCAAACTTTCAACACAAAAATCAAGAAGTGACAAAAAGAAAATATCGCCTGAAGTAAGTAGAATAACCCACAGTAATAGCACAGCCCAAGAAGTGTTATCCACACCAACAAATAGCATAAAGAGTACAACTCGCACACCTCCTTCAAACATAGCAGTAACGCCGTCAAGCAATGCACAAAGCCCGAGTAATGTTGCGTTGAACAGACTCAGTCCTAACAGTGTCAAGAAGTCTCAAAAGAAGCAATCAGACATTTTTAAATTCAAGGTTTACCTCGGCGTCTTATTCATCGCGTGCGCGGTGTTAGCAATATCACTCATCTACAAAACGGTGACGACCGTAATAATTAAGCCAGTTACTGTTATAGACGAAATCCAGTTGCAACAAATCGATGGCTCCATGATGGATGCTGACGATGCATGTGGATCCACAATTGTGACCGATATCGACACCACTCCCAGCGATGATGTATTACACAATGCGTCTGTCATAAAAATCGATAATTTTGTCACCGTCGTCAGCGTCATCCTCAACTCGAACAAAGACAAGATCGTAAATTTCATTAAATTGTCATCACCATACTCGGAATACATAGAACTCTAGGCTTTCCGCGGTCAACATCGATGAAACGGTGCCGCAGCGGCTATAGAGTACACATATTTACAGTATTTACAGTAATTAAACATATATATCATCCTCTTGATCAATTATCGACTCCTGCAGGTGGTCTGCACCCTGATGGTTCCCATCACCTCAGTTGATAGGCTTCGCATCCACCGAAAGCGGGGAACTCGAATTCATTGTACTGAAGTTAAGCTGGCTCTTGAAAGTGGTGATTAAGCTGGCATTCGCCCCTTGTTTACCTTCGGTAACATCTTTTAACTTGCGCCGGATCTTCAATTTATCCCCGATAGTTACGTTGAGCTGCACGTAGTCGGCGTCTTCCAGACTCATAATGTCGGCGACAGAATCGATGTTTTCTTTGTTAAAATTAACTAAATATTTCTCACTTAATTCAATAGTTTGAAGAAATAATTCCGTTGAAATGAGCAGGTGGTCATCTAACTCCTTTGTACTGACTCCGTCGTACATATTTTGCTCGGCGATATGCTGCGATATTGTCTTTCCTATCAAGTGAACCTCTTCCATGGCCTATGAAAGTGAATGTGAGTGTGCGTATGAGTGAGTAATGATTGAAACCTACCTTGGCTTTCAACTTTTCATCCGGATACACCGATTTACACGACTCTAGCAACGGATCTAATTCTTTCCCGACGTAATCCAAGATTCCACCTCGTGCAGCAAATAGAGCGAGTATTAGCACGGATACACCACTACCAACAACTCGGCTAATAAAATTTTCATAGGCTAAGAATGGCCACGCTGTGATAGCAATTAGATACAAATAAAATCCAGATACGTGACAAATCAGGATAAAATGAAGCACACCAATTCTAGCCACATACCATTCGTAAAAGACGTCATTTGGCACCACGACAGCTGAACAATATGCCATAATATTCATCGCTATAGTGCACATTTGTAATGTAAATGCACTTTGGAATATAATACTAATAACTACATGTCCTATATGGTCCACATCGCGATCGGAAGATCCAGTTACATTGTTTAATATGGGTGTTGATGTAATGGTAGAGAAGAAAATATCCATGAAAATATGCATATTTGATTCATCTAAGAAATTGGATTTCAATGCACTTCCATCACGTTCATTAGATGTGACAACTACAAGATTAAATCGTCTACGAAGGAATAATGGGGGAATATAAATTGGCGAATAACGGATGAAGGCGGGCTCTTTAAATTTGAACACCATCATGTCTTTCACCTCTTTAATAGCATTATGCAGTATCGCCATAGTAGATTTATAGCGACTAAAAATATCATCATCCTTTTCAACCCCCTCGAGGATACTGGCGGTAGGATCGGGCGACGACTTAATGATGGATGCGTCATTAGTGTGATGATGTTTCGGCGTAAATGTCGCATGCCTGGTGTAGTTAGCATTTGGGACATCCCTGACATCTGCATGGACCTGAGAGGATCGCCGATTCATCGCGCCTTACTTAATCAATTAAGTGTTATCTCATTCACTACTATTTAAACCAAGGGATTTCTCCAACGAGATTGATGCTTTAACAAATTACGTAACAATAAGTAAGTAAGGAACTGAGTTACTGTAACTCCAACGGAGTCCAACCTGAGCTTGGAGTGCCGGTACTGGTTTCCAACGGTCATGTGAAAACGATGTGCGAGTTCATTGCGCAAGAGCAGAAAGAGGTAGTGAACGAAATCTTCAGTAGTTACAGCTGCGAAACAGTATGTGTATAAACGGACCCGGGGATTTTCTCGATTTGGGACATGGTCCTCGCCTTGTTGTATTTGTAGATGGAGTACAAGGTCTTCACCCGTTTTCCATTAGCGTTGCAATATTTGATATACGAATTGATGCTCTCACCGTTTAATGCCCATTGAAACGACGCAGATGGGAATTCCTCCATGAATTGGACGGGAAACTGACTATAGAAACTAGATAATGCCTGGCCGATATCGAGGTAGGTAGTAGCGACGTCCGGGTGGTCCGCTCCTAAATACTGCAATTGCTCGTGCAGCAATAAAATGCTATTACGGGCGTAGAAGACTAAACCGCGTATGAGCACCTTGTCTTTTGGTCTTTGTTTGTTGACTTTATCTTGACCAAATGAATCAATTGATTGTAGTAGCAAGGCAGCACAATTCACAACCGCCTTGTATGTGCGCCCTTTGATGTACGTGGTTGTACCTTTTGCTTCACTAAATAAATTTATAAGTTTCTGCGATTTCTTCAGCAATGTTGAACAACGCTCGATTACATCAGGTGGACTGTCCAACTGCAACCATTTCAACTCGATTTCAATATGTAACAACGTCTCCTCTAATGCCTCTTCATTAAGTACAATCGTGTTACTGTATAGGTCATTTTTGTTTTTAATAGACTCATCAACGCATCGCTTACACTTACATTTAAAGCTATGATGTGACTCGATAAACTCCGTCCGCTTTGTATACGCAGTCTCAAGGGGATTGCAATAACAAATTGTTATTTCTTCATCCACGGAAATAGGACGAGTGGACCATATTTCAGATGCAGCATTACCTTTTGATGGAATAAATTTTATACAATTAGGATTGCACGAATGATTTATCTTGGTTAACATAGAGTAAAGACCACTATCAAAACCATTATGCTGCAGCACCAAATATATTCGAACAATTTCATCCGACGTCAATACTATAGACTCCCTTGTGACCCCATTTATAACATGCTCAATAAATTCATCTGCAATTTTTTCTTTCGCTAAGTTAAGATCAGTTTTATCGACATCATCTAGCCTCATTGGATACAAGTCTTTCGTGACATTGTGCACAGACTCGTCATGCAGAATTGATATTATCATTTCTTTAAGACCACTTATTTCATCCATTACGATAGAATCCCACGTTATAACTGGTATTTCACTCATTAATAAAGTGCCAGCAGCAATATTTGTCGCAGCGATCACTCCTCTACCACCTCCTACATTATCTATGGCTTGAACCCGACAAACCGGATAGCTGCAAGTCTCCGGCGCCTCGCCCCGAACTTCATCATCATCGAACAGCTCATCCATCCCTGTCTACCTCCTACCGACTACAAACTACTCCTGCCTCGACGAAGGAAGACTCGGAGCCTCGTTCGTACCAAAGGCCTCGCATCTGAGACTTCCTTTTTTATACCGGTACCAAAAATTTAAGAAAAGGGTGTGGAGAAACAAGGCAAAAATTAATCGTATGAATCTGACTGAGCGACAGCGATGGCGACAGAATAAGCAATAAAAATGCCTTAAATTATAGGGATTTATTAGGTTTTGGCGAATTGTTGCGAGAAATTGCATTTCGTCACTGAATACAATAGAAAGGAGACAAATGTCATCGATGGCCCAATCTACTACGATGCGGTGGTACAGTGGTCATCCACTAATTATGCTATTCGCGAAGGATTATGATCGATACGAGGTTGATCTTATGGTTGATAAAGTGGTCGATGTTATAGAAATGATGTATAGTCCCCGTGTAGTTATTGAATACCGACCAGAGATTTACTTCATTGTGTCATTTTTATTATATTCCACAGTAATGATCAAGCGCCAAAGCACAATTGGCCAAGAATTGGGTAGCTTATACATGATTGAAGAACACCAAAGATCAGTGTCAACGACAGGTTATTGCAAATTGCGACATCAGACAGCAATTATTGCCGCCTTATTATTTTCTCTGGAGACATACCTATATGATAGAGCCAAGGAAATTGGAACATCAATCGAGGAGTTACTAGATATTGTTATAGAGGGAGATGTTAAAAGGCATTTACTACCAGTAATTAATACCGTTAAGTACTTCCATAGCACCAGCAGCAATCGCTTCAAAGGTGCCTTAAATCTTCTAAACGATGTTAATAGTGTTTTCTTCTATTCCAATAATAAATATGTTGATATTGTTAATAGGCTACTAGGAATTCGATTACTTACATCACAGAAATCAAATTTTAACCAGTTCCATAAATTAAAAATATTTATGTGGCTACTCAGCTTCAAGCTTTCGATGGTTCTGGTCAATGGTGGTATTGCATTGTACAATCAATTCCAACTAGTTAAAACGAATGAAATAGTCACTGATAATGACAATTTTGACGTGCAAAGGCGACAGTTATGTGTGAACATTAAGTGTACTTTGTGTCTTGGTTTCATTGAAAATCCAGCAATTCTACCGTGTGGTCACGTGTTTTGCTGGGAATGCATACTCGGTTTATGCGTCAGAAAATATTCGCCGAATACTAACGAGTTGCAGGAAGCGCCTCATGTTAGTAGCAAATGCCCAAATTGTAGAAATTTATTTCAATATCAGTGCATAAAACCTTTGTATAACTTGTAATTAGTGTAGAATAGGACATGAAAATGGCATTATAAACTCTTATAGACACTTCATTGAGAGACTAGACTACATTCTATAGGCTGTTCAATTGCTCAATAAAAGAAAAATAATGAATATTACTTTATTGTATTTACAAAGACTGGTAACATTTATATAACTATAGGGAAATATGCACTTATAACATTACTACAACCACACGTTACATAGCATATTTAGCAGTCCACTCACGGGCAGTTGCATCATGTTGAACAGGCTGTGCTTTTAATATTTGTGCAATTTCTGGAACTAATGGATCTTCTGGATTAGGATCTGTAAGTAACGAACAAATTGAAAGTAGAACTTTCGATATAGTTAATGCTGGAGACCATTGATCTTTCAATATATCTAAGCATATACCACCGGTGGAATTGATATTACAGTGATAAATTCTTGTTTGAAAACTAACTTTTGGAGGTTTGAAAGGGTAATCCGCTGGGAAATGTATATCTAGAAAGAACACGCCACCTGTACAACAAGATACAATAGTAAGTAAAATGGCAACAATAAGGTAATCACCGTTTTCACAGTGTCTGTGGTGACTAGCGTGGCGTACCTGAATAAGGTGAGTCGTCTGGTCCCATGATGGTTGCCTGCCAGTGAAACAAGTCGTCACCGACGGGACCCGCGGAACAGTTGGCGGGCGGGTCGCGACCCAGCTCCTGCAACTCGCGTTGGATTCTCTTCAGCGCCATACTCTTCCTCTCTTCTTCTTTTGTTCTATGTTCTTCTTCGGTCGAGGAGGTAGGGTTGGAGGGCCTATTGGAGGACGAGGAGGGATGCCTTGTTGGGATACATTATGTCACTGTTAGCAGGACTGGAGGCCACGGCATGCGCGATGGATGCTTTGTTGCAGCGAAGAAGCAAGTAACTGAAGAATATTGTTGTACCAAGGTAGCTACGTAGCGCAACTGCTCCTTAGTCGTCACATAAATGGACGTAGATATACCATCAAAGATTATGATAAAGAACAGAGTCACATCAATAGATATGATTTACTTATGATATGTTATTAAATTAAAATCTAGACCATAAATCTAACACTATGCGCTATTTCTATACTAACCCCTTACTTAGTGTTGTGCATATGTTCGATTAAGTTTAATACTCTGTTAGAGTAACCACATTCGTTATCGTACCATGAAACTAACTTAACGAAGTTATCAGTTAATGCAATACCAGCTCCAGCATCGAAGATGGATGATCTAGTATCTGAGACGAAATCAGAAGATACAACAGCATCCTCAGTGTATCCTAAGATACCTTTCATTTCACCATTGGCAGCAGCTCTGACGGCTTCCTTGATGTGATCGTACTTAACTCCCTTTTCAAGGACAACAGTTAAATCTACAACTGACACGTTGGCAGTTGGTACACGGAATGCCATACCAGTTAATTTACCGTTTAATGAAGGAATAACCTTACCGACAGCTTTGGCAGCACCAGTTGATGATGGGATAACATTCATACCAACGGCACCACGACCTCCACGCCAATCTTTTAATGATGGACCATCAACAGTTGGTTGAGTGGCAGTAGCAGCATGCACAGTGGTCATTAAACCTTCCTTAATACCGAAGTTATCATTGATAACTTTAGCTAATGGAGCCAAACAGTTGGTGGTACATGATGCATTTGATACGATTTTAATATCTTTCTTGTAACTCTTGTGGTTAACACCAACAACGAACATAGGAGTATGATCGGCAGATGGAGCAGACATGACAACTTTCTTGGCACCACCTACGAAGTGCTTGGCAGCACCTTCTTCCTTTAAGAATTTACCAGTTGATTCAACAACATAGTCTGCACCAGAGTTACCCCATTGGATTTTGGTTGGGTCTAATTCGTTTGATACAGTGATAGCATTGCCATCAACAACTAATTTGCCGTTGTCAACAACAACAGATCCTGGGTACTTACCATGGACAGTATCATAGTAAAACATGTACTTCATGTAGTCAACTGGGATAAAAGGATCATTGATTGCAACGATCTTGATGTTTGGGTTGTTGCGTGCAGCTAGGAAAAAAATACGAGTAAGTAAAGGTAAACAAAAGGTAGCATAAGTTTGTATAAGTAGGTATGAGAAAGTCAAGTAAGGAGATGAAGTTTAATTTAAACGACAATTAATAAAGTGAGTTATCCGTCGAACGAAACGACGAATCACCATCACTACTGCAATTTTTTCGACGAGATGAATGCAGCAGTAAGTAAGTGATGCGACGACGTGCGGAGACACAAAGCGATGGCGGGACGTGGTGCTTACCTCTCATGACGAGGCGTCCGATGCGACCGAAGCCGTTGATTCCTACTTTGATGGACATTTTTCTTGTTGCTTAACTAGTGAGTGATCGCTGGTGTGTGTCACCAACCGAATGCTACGTCATTCAACAGGGGTAGGGTTTGTGCGGTAGTGGAGTCAGGAAAAATTATTTTTGGAAAAGCACTATTATTACATTATATACAAGCATTGGGTAGTTGCCCAATGCAATAGAGTTGTATATTTAAAGAATCACCAAAATCAACCAGGAAATTATCTATGGTTGACGTTGATTATTACGATTATGTGATGATGATGATGATGATGATGATGTTGATGTAATAGTCGTTGTTCTTGTTGTATTGCGATTATTCGATTGATTATTACAACTACTGCTGCTACTACTATTACCATCTACTCTTACAAGTTGTGGCAATGTATTATCGCCGTCGTCATCACTAATTAAATCTATTACTTCAGGAGTGCTTCTACGAAAATTAATATTATATGTTACATTATCATCAATGGTTATCGGATCATTTCGTGCTTCTAAATTTCTTCTTTGTTGTCCACGACCGGCGCGACTTCCACCTCGACCACCATTGCGATTACCTCGACCTCCACCAGGTAAATGAGGCATTCCACCAATCATTGAAAATAACATAAGCATTTCGAGAGCATGATTAGAGGCAAAATTTAATCCACCAAACATTGCATCTTCATCGCTATCATCTTCATTGTCATGACCGAAAATAAACGGACGTGCAAAAAAATGTCTCATCGCGAACATGTTGTTATTATTATTCTGTTTTTGCGTTTTGTTTTGAACATGAACTATCTCACCATTAGACTTATCTTTTGCTTTTCTTTTTCTCTTATTACTTTTATTATCATTTATTCCTGCTGTTTCGGTTGATGGCGTCGATTGACTTGATATTTGATTAAATGGTCTTTTACATATAGGACACGTATTTTCAATGTCACTCCATGATTTAATACAAGCAAAACAGAACACATGACTACATCCGCCTATCAAGCCTTTTATCTTGGGAATCTCCAAGCAAATGGCGCATGTATCATCTTCGGGCGCCAGGTGGTTCAAGCTGTCGATAGCGGGTACTGCGGGATCCGTCGCGGTGGCGGGAAGCTCCACTACGTTGCCGGCAGGCACCGACCTCTTGCGACCCATTTAAAGGTTACTTACTCTACGCACTTTTTTTTTTTTAAATTTATCAAAAAGTTGTTGAAATATATTTTTTGAAGATAGGGTTTTCCATCAACAAGAAATAAATGAATAAATCAACCATTAACAATTAGTGTTTAATATCTCCGAGTCAATTTTAAATTTACTATGGGCACTTATAGGCTGGTGGTGGTTGGGAATACGCA
>JACCDO010992016.1_pt1 | contig 11635 bp, 19 predicted proteins | sample 7446101 | NCBI WGS metagenome assembly JACCDO01 (sample SAMN15323440, study PRJNA562643) | freshwater metagenome | isolation source: river surface water | place: USA:Blue River Watershed | collected 2017-08-16
ATATATATATCACCTACTTTCATTTCTTCTTTAACTTCTTCTTTCTTTTCTTCAGCTTTTTTCTTGGCTTCTGTGATATAAGAAGAAGTACCTTCTAGAACACGTAGTTCTGCATCTTCGTTTAATTGCACAGCTTTTGGAAGTTCTGGTGCAGCAACAGTTTTAACTTCGTCGTTTAAACTGCTGATTTTTGTAATTAGTGATTTAAAGTCCATGTTCAAGTCCTTGGGGTTCGTAATGTTATTTATCTCTTAATGGCGTTGCCTTCACCAAATACGCTGGCCTTCATATCCAGTGCATTTACGGCTGTGCCATCCTTCTTTTTAGGCTGTACAACTTTGGGCTGTGGAGGTGCTTTAGAGCCACCTGGGCCTCCGGGCTCTCCTATGTAGCTCTTTTTGCCACGTGCTTTTCCGGGGCTAAGATGAGGATTAACTACAGTGGCAATATTACCCGATGATGTAGCGCCTGCTGTAGCTGATTCTAGTATTTCTCTTATTTTCATACTATTATTTATTCTGATTTTATGTTACGTAGAGCAGGCTACTAATCGAATATTTCGAGCTCGACTTTTTAATTCTTGTATTTTTCCAGGTTCTGCTCGTTCTATATCTCTAGGAGTTACATAGATATCTTTTAGATTTCCGTTCGAAATATCTACAGCTCTGTTAGTTTTAAAATTCCAACCGTAGGTACAAATAGAACTTTTTCTATGTAGCTGTTTCCAAATACGCTGGCCCCCTGGACTCTGTACTTGATCGCTGATTAATGTTAACTTTTGTTTTTTAATTAGAAATTCATAGAGTTTTACTGCTCTGATTTGATTATTCGGTCTTGCATAAATTCCAAAAATTTTAAAACTCTGAGGATTATTTTTAAATCTTGTACCGTTTAATGAAAGTTCTACTCTGCGTGTTTCAGGATCAAATACATTGTACACAGATAGCAGTCCATGGCGCAACAGCCAGAGTTCGTAGCCGCCGGGAAATTTTGATATGTATTCACCTAACCAATAACTTTCGTCATTTTTAGAGATACGTTTTCCTCGCTTAGGCAGCTGATCAACAGTTCTGAGTTTTTTGTAGATAAAATCTATCAGTAGCATATAGCTACTTATTTTTTCTTAGCTCTGCCTGATTTCATATTGGCGCACCAGTGAGCCATACGTGCTTTTTCACCTGATGAATTTTTAGCAGTTTTACGCAAACTACTGACGCTGGCCTTACAATTTACACCCGAACGTTTGGCAAGGCCCTTGCGACCAGGTTTCTTTCCGTCAGCAAAGTTTTCGCCAACTCCGCCCCCATCGCCTGCAGAAACACCACTGTCACCGCTATAACCAGCATAGTATCCGTAACCTCCGTAGGGTCCAGGGCCATAAGCAGCCCAGCGAGGTTTGCGCTTACGTTTTTTTCTTTCAGTGATAAATTCGCTGGCTCTCATACTGGACTGTATGGATTAATAGGACGATCTTCTTCGCCCTGGGATTCGGGATACACCGGATATTGATTTTCTTTATTTTCAACAGGCTGTTGTTTTTCTAATTCTAACTTAGCCATAGTTCTTGCAATGTAGTCTGCTAGTGTTTTGTCCATGATATTATACCGAGAAACTTGAACCGCAGCCGCAGGTGGTCTGCGCATTAGGATTCTGTATTACAAATTGACTACCGTGTATGTCTTCTTTGTAATCTATCTTGGCCCCTGATAGATACTGCATACTCATAGCATCTACTAATACTTTCCAGCGGCCCACTTCAAATTCAAAATCATCTTCTCCCTGCTCTTCATCAAATGTAAATCCATATTGAAATCCGGAGCATCCGCCACCTTGAACAAAGGTTCTTAGTTTTAGATTTTGATTATTTTCTTCGTCAAGAAGATCTTGAATTTTTATTCTTGCTGATGCGGTTATCTCAACCATTGCTTATCTCCAAACTGTTCATCAGTCATATAAGGCAGTGCAAACCATAATTGAAACCATTCTGGTGTACCAGGTTTAATATTTTGTTCACGCTCTATACGCCTTTTTTCTGTTCCAGTGATACTTATGTTACTACCGCCGTAAGGTTGATAACCTTTGAATTCTGTAATACCTGCAAGACGTTTAAGATCTTGTATTTCGTCCATTATTTTCCGCTGAGATGTTTTTCTAAACGATCAATAGCACCTTTCATATTCTCTTTGCCTTGTTTGGCATCAGCTTGTCTTTTTGCTTCTATATCATCGTGTTTCTTTTCACGTTCGGCAGCAGCCTTGCGAAATTTTTCTAAAGCACTGGCTTCTTCGACACTTTCAGTGGCCTGCTCGCCAGTGACATACACTTTCCACTCTTTTCCAGTAGCAGCAGATTTAGCCTGTGCCCAGTTTTGGAGTTGACGATAATGATTTCTTTCTTTGTAGTCATCAGCAAACTGACCTTTACCTTTAAATACTTTCCACTTCTTACCGTTAATATATACGGCAAAGTTATTAGGCGGTTCTGTATTACCTTCATCCCAATCTTCTGGATCTCTAACTCTTTCGTCCATAGGAATTAAATCTTTCTTATGTTTAACATCTCCCTGTTTTTCAGCACGTTTCATATCTTTGTGTGCGCCAGCACCTGCGGTTTTTTGATTTTTAGCTACAAAGTTTCTAGGCTTGCTTGCAGGTATAAATTCTTTTGCTTTCATGATGATCTCGTTTGTTTAGGACCTTTGCGAGTTTTCCATTTCTTATCGGTAGAACACCAATAACGACCATAACCGGATTCGTGCATACCAAAGTTACCTTGCATACGAACTTGCTCAATTTCATTAGAGTCTGCATACTTGTCAACTTTTAATGCTAGTTTAAAATCTAATACCGTTAGTCCTTTAACATCGAAGGTAGTTGTTTTAACAGTTACTTCTGCAACGTCTTGAGTAACTTCGGCAAAGTGATCCATTTCTTCACTAATCTTGTTTATGTAAGAAACAAATTCTTCTGCGTGTCTATGATCTTTGGCCACGTACTTGGCCTGTAGGATTCTGTGATCTAACATTTCCCAATCAGGAAGATATTTGCTTTTTAGGTCGTTTAATTTTTTATTAGGGATTAGATTATCTTCTACAGGATTTTTTCTAAATTGTTCTTCCGAGATACTTTCTGTAATGCCCATACCTTTGCGTACAGCCGCAAACATTTCTTGAGCAATTTCTCCTGCTCCTGTTGCTTCTTTAAATGCTTCAAGATTATTGTTAGCTGCAGCGGCACGAGCTTTACTTGCTGATACTCCGCTAACACCTTCGCTATCCGGATCACGTTCTCCAGCTGATACAAAATCTAATACGTCAAACTTGTAGTAACCGTGTGCTTTGCCTTCAACGCCGTTATACTGTGACAATAATTTTTTAAATGAATCTAATCTATCTGACCCTGCTACAAATGTAGCATTGCGATAACCTTGATCGTAAAGATATGAAGCAACTTTTACCACAGTGTTTAATGAAGAATTTTCTAATACCGCATCAGCATATTGTGGATGTATAGCTTTAATAAATTTAATTTTATCTGAATAGCTTAGTGGATTATCTTTTCGATCTTGACTTTGGCTAACGAAAATTTTATATTCGCCGCCTTGACTAGCCATAGTTTTAAAAACTTGCTCGTGACCAATAGTAGGAGGGTTCATCCTTCCAAAACAAAAAGTTACATGTTTGCCTTCTTGTTCGAATAATTCACTAAGAAGCATAATCGCCTTTTTCTAAAAACTTTGTTTGCTCATCGGCAAACCTTTTAGCCAATTCAATAATTTTTTCTTTAGGAAATTTTTCTTCTCGATTATCTATGTCGTATTTTTCACAATAGTGGTCTAAACAATGTTCGACCGGTCTAATATAAACTTTAAAAACGTTTGGATTACCGAGATGTTCTTTGTGTCTTTTTACCGCAGGAAAGAAATATTGATTTAACATTTTATCATTGTTATCAATAAAAAAATGTAGGTCATCTAACCAATCAATTTCACCTTGGTCGTCTTTGGGAGCCCCAATGGGACTAAACATCTCTCGCAAAAGCATTACCAACTCCTACAAGACCAATAACGTGCTTTCCAGCGTGGACCTGGATTTTTACAGTTATGGCGAGCACGGAAAGATTTTCTACGTGCCGGATTTGATTTCTTAATACGCATCTTCTTATCACCGAAGTTTACTTTGACAATATTGCCATTGGGCTTGCGTACATATACTTTAGATTTTTTTACGTCCCCTGGTAGTTTTTTACCTAGAGGAACTTCTTTACCACGATACTTAGCTTCATCTACTTCGAAGTCTTCAGCATATTTGTTCGACTTCATGTAATCACGGGCTGTATCTAGATAGTCCATGGCCTTAGTAATTTTTGCCTGCACCCATTCTGGAAGATTTTCATCAGCAGCAATAATACTGTATAATTCTTTAGCAGCATCATTTACAGTGCGTAATTGATCCTTGGCCATATCACCCTCACGATCATATTCACCAACATTGTATGATGCATCTGGATTTTCAGGACCGTGATCTTCTTTTTTATATTTGTCTTTAATTTTACCTAGTTCTTCTTCAGAAGCACCTTCGCGCCCAGCTTGTGCAAGAGCAGTCATACCGTCTTTACCGTATTTTTTCTTTCCGGTATAATATTGTAAACCACTTTCTTCAATCTCTTCACCCATCTTAACGCAGTTGTCTACACGCTTGCCACCTTTCATCTTGGTGCCCATACGCTTGTAGCCCTTCCAGCAGGCTTTACCATCTAGACCTTTTTGTTTTTCTTCGTTAACTACTTCGCCTTCTAAGAATGTTAGACCTTCATTGGCCAGCATTTCTAGAGCAACATCATCTAATTCAACTACTATTCCATCTTCTAAGATATCTACGATAGTAGTGGCTATTTCGTGATCTTCTGAAAAACTAATTCCAAACTCGTCGCCGACTTCGAAAGATTCGCCGAACCCTTTAGATTTGGCTTCTTTTTCTAGATCTGATCTACGTTGATCAATAGCTGCTGAAATTTCTGGATCTTTTGAAGCAACAGGATCGGCTTCTAGATCATCTAAGGCTTTGCGTTTTGCCTCTAGATCTGCCGGATCTTTAAGTGATGTTTCGCTAACGATAGCATCTAATTTAGATAATAAATCTCTCATAGTATCTTCCTAAGGGTGATACTATATTTATCGTTTAGCTTCTCTTAGTAATTATAACGGATTTCTATAATTCTACCATTATCGATGTTATAAGCAGCACGAATATAAACAAATTTACCGATAAAAGTACGAGATTCGTCATTGGTTAGAGCAGAACTATCTTCTACAGTAATCGTAGTTCCAGCAATGTCTACCCAGTCTGTGTCGTTGGGATATAGTTCTAAAGTACCTTGTATTTTAACGGATCCTACAAAGTTATCAAACTGAAAAACAGCGGTGTGTATCCCATTATTATTCTTATGATATCCTGCACCTTTTCGCTTTTCTCCGTATGAAAAAGCTGAAGACGTTGCTTCTGCGGATACGTTTTCTAATAATACAATAGTTTCTGTGGACATCTCTTATTTATCGCTAACTATGTAATTATAAATTCGCCCAACAACTTCGGAATTTCTTAATTTGAGCATCAATAGCATTGATTCATTTTCCACTAAGATGTATCTACGATCCCAATTCCAATCAGTTTTAATAAACCAATGTTCTACTGCTGGAGTGCAGGTAACCTTGTCGCCTTGATTTTTTAACCAGTCAATATATCTTTGTTTGGCTTCTAAATCTCCGGCCATTTTGTGAGGCAGCAGATACACTCTATATTGATACTTATTATGAGGTAATTTTTTAACAACCATCACAGAAGGGGAATCCTCTAACAGATTAGCGGTAGAAGAATCTGGCTCAAATTGATATAGTACAGTATCTTGAAATTCGTCAGATATATCTTTATAGAATAAAGGATCGTTAGTATAAAGATCTAGATTAGAATTTTCAATACGTTTGGTCCATAATTTAGAATCATATTTTTCTAAAATTTCACAAAGCCTAAGAATATTTTCTCGATTATTATAGGCTTTCTGATGAACGTTATATGGTTTTACTATTTCACTAGGACTTAGACACAGTTCTTTAATATAATCAAATTTATAGTTTCGAAAAATCGCACAGCCCGGTTGTCTTAGACTAATCTTATACAACCACTTACCGTAGAATTTCTTACTGGTTAGTTTGATCTTCTGTGATTTCATTTAATTTTTCCGCAGCTCTCTGAGCCTTTAATGCTTTTCTTTCTTCCTTAGTCAACGGTTTTGGAATTTCACTAACTGTAAATGTTAGATTGTCATCGACAACATCTACGGTAACCCGCCCACCATCAACTAGATCTCCAAACAATACTCTGCGACTCAGCGGAGATTTAATCTTATTATCAATTAATCGAGATAACGGTCTTGCACCCATCTTACGATCATAGCCTTTTTCAGCTAGCCACTTTGCCGCAGTATTATTCAATACAATCTCAATACCTTTATCTTTGAGTTGACTGTTAAGTTCGCCTACAAACTTCTTAACGATTTGAATAACTGTTTCTTGATCGAGATTACTAAATTTAATTACAGCATCTAATCGATTGCGAAACTCTGGAGCAAAAAACTTTTTAACTGCTTTATCATCTTCTCCGTCCTTGGTTAAGTCTCCAAATCCGATAGTGTTATTTTCGTTGTCGCGAGCACCTAGGTTTGAGGTCATTAACAAAATAGTATTGCGACCGTCAGCTTGTTTACCATTAGAACCTGTAATAAAACCATTGTCCATAAATGCTAGAAGAATGTTCATTACATCTGGATGTGCTTTCTCAACTTCGTCTAACAACAAGATTGCATTAGGATGTTCTTGTAACTTGGTAATTAGTTGTCCAGCATTATCTTCGTAGCCAACATAACCTGGAGGAGCACCAATCAATCGTGCTACACTATGCTTCTCTTGGTATTCGCCCATATCAAATCGAATCAATTCCATGCCCATCTTATCTGCTAATGCACGGGCAGTTTCAGTTTTACCTGTACCTGTTGGGCCTAAAAACAAAAAGCTACCGATAGGTTTGTTAGGATGTTTCATACCTGCTTGACTTACAAAAATCTTATCGAGCAATGTATCTACAGCTTTGTCCTGCCCATATACTGCGGATTTCATCCCGCCTTCTAGATCAGAGAGATTTTTTGATTCTTTCTGTGCTACTGTTTCTAGAGGCATGTTAATCATCTTTGAAAGTTCGTATGTGACCTGTTCAATATCGACAATTTGTTCTATACCTTCCATTCCTTCGTCATCTTTTAATTTATAACGAGCAGCCGCACAATCTAATATATCAATGGCCTTATCTGGCAATTTTTTATCTGCCATATATTTCACACTAAGTTTAACTGCTTGATCTATGGCTGCATCACTAATTTTAACATTATGATGTTTTTCATAATATTTTTTGATTCCTTTAAGAATCTTAACAGTCATTTCCGGACTAGGCTCTTCGATAGTAACACGTTGGAATCTACGCATTAATGCACGATCGCTTTCAAAGTGTTTGCGATATTCTTCCCAAGTAGTTGATGCCATTAGTTTAATAACACCTTTAGTAAGAATAGGTTTAAGCATATTGCTCATATCATTGGAACTTTGACTGGAAGAACCTGCACCCTGCATCATGTGAGCTTCATCGATAAAAAGAATAATCTTGCCTTTTTTTTCTAACGCAGTTAATACAGCTTTAAGGCGTTCCTCGAAGTCGCCTCGATACTTAGATCCTGCAAGTAAGGCACTAATATCTAAAGTATACACCTGATGATCTTGAATAAATTTAGGAACTTTCTTTTCAAAAATTTTACGTGCAAGACCTTCAGCAATAGCAGTTTTACCTACGCCCGGATCACCTACCATTAGCACATTACTTTTATTACGTCGAGCAAGAACAAGTTGAATTTTTTCAATTTCGTCATCGCGACCAATCACAGGGTCTATAGTTCTTTGTTTTGCTTTTAATGATAAGTTAGTGCAGAATTGATTTAGAATTCGATCCATCTGTCCGGAGTTAACAACACGATGTTCTTCTGTGTCTTCAACTTCTTCAGTTACTATATGTTCTTGGAAATACTTGACAAATTTTTCTTTAGTAACTCCACCTTTCTGTAGGAAATAAAAGCCGAAGCTGTTTTTTTCTGATAGTACGCTGATAACAACATCAGCAACTTCCATACGTTGACGACCACTAAACAACACCTGTGTAAAACAACGATTGAGCACACGTTCTACTGAGTTAGTTTTTTTAGGTTTAAAATCTGCTCTGGGATTATCGAGTTTAATATCGTTGAGATTATTTTTTAAATAGTGTTCTAGATTAGTTTTAATAAATTTAGCATCTGCTCCAAAACTTTCTAATAGGGCATAGGAGTCACTATCGCAGAGAATACCGTAGACAATATGTTCTATGGTAATATACTCATGATGAAGTTCTTTGGCAGTGTTTACAGAACTTTCAAAAATATTCTGTAGGCTTTGGCTGGGTTCAATCATTATTTTAATTTCCTAAGTTTCTTCATAGCTAAGTTTAACTTCAACGATGATACTTTGTCAACAAAACATACACCATCTAAGTGGTCTAACTCGTGTTGAAAACATTTAGCCAGATATCCTTCGAACCGGGCTTCAATAGTATCACCTTTTGAATTTTGATATTCTACAGCGACCCAACTAGGTCTTTTGACATTTAAAAATAATCCAGGGTAACTTAAACAGCCTTCCTGATCCATACTCATTTCTGTGCTGGCATCAATAATTTTGGGATTGAATATTGCGAAAGGTTCTGGAAATCCGGGAATATTTCTACTTCCCATAACAAATAAACGTTTGGTAATTCCGATCTGATTGGCAGCTAATCCGATGCCGTTAGATTGGATCATAAAATCTATCATATATTTTTCTAGTTGTTCTGCGCCTTGATCTGTTGAAAAATTCCAGTCTTCGCTGCGCTGTACCAAAGACTGATGAGGACCAAGTTTAAATTCCATGGTTTTTAAATTCTTGAATTAATTCTATTTGTCTAGCAGTGAGATTTTTTGGAATTTTCACTTTAAGTTTTATCAATAAATTTCCTCGCTGTCTCGATCTCATATGGGGCAATCCTTCGCCTTTACAACTAAAAACAGTTTCGGGTTGCGTACCAGGAGGAATATTAATAGATAGTGTTTTATCGTCTAAAGTCTTTATTTCTAAAAATGATCCTAACACAGCATCACACATTGTAATTTCTTTTTCTAAAATTAAAGATGTGCCTTCTCTTTGAAATATAGGATGTGGTCTTACAATAACATTAACAAACAAATCACCTGGACGTAAATTAGAAATAGAATGATCTCCCATACCTTCATATCTAATTTGCTGACCGCTTTCAATTCCGGGAGGTATAGCTATGTTAATAATTTTATTTTTACCGCCAGGAATACCTATTTCTGCATTGATGTCTTTGCCTTTGAGAATGTCTTCTAAAGATACTTCTACATTAATGTTTAGAGATTTATTGCGTCTTTGAGGTTGGCCTCCGAACCCGCCGAAACCAAAATTACCAAATAGATCGTTTATATTGCCTGTGCCAAAGTGGAATTCAAAGGGTCCTTGATTAAAACCTCCCATACCTGGCTGAGCATTAGGATCTCCCCCCATATCTATAATACGTTTTTTATCAGGGTCCGACAGTGCTTCATAGGCTGTAGAAATTTCTTTAAATTTATTTTGATCACCACCGCGATCGGGATGATGTTTCATAGCCATTGAGCGATAGGCCTTTTTAATTTCGGCATCGCTAGCACCTCGTTTTAAACCTAGTGTAGAATAATAATCCATAATATATTATAAAATAAAAAAAGGACTACGTCAAGCAGTCCTTTTATTTACTTTGTTATTAGCTCAGTAAATTATTTTTTCTTCTCTGGGACTGCTGTTCCTTCGTGTTTTTCGCGAATTTTTACTTCTTTACAATTCTGTTTTGGTTGTTTAGTTTTTGGATCGATTACTGCTTTGCCATCCTTCATAACATCCACACAGACTTTTTTAGTTTTTGGTGCTTCGTCTTTTTTGTCTGCGGCCATTACAGGCATTGCAAAAGCTGCGGATACTAATAATGCTAGAACTGATTTCATTTAGGTTCTCCTTTATAGTTCTGGTTGTTCTGGTTGTACAGGCATTGGTTTACCTGAACTTGAAAATGCCGGTGCTGCTGCTGGAGCACTAAAACTTGGTGCCGGCTTTGGCGCACTAAAACTTGGTGCTGGACTCGGAGCACTGAAGCTCGGTGCAGGAGCACTAAAACTTGGTGTAGGTGTTGGTGAAGCACTTGGTAACGCCAAACCACCGTTGTTAGCACCAGCCATCTTTTCTTGTGTACGACCATATGCAGCGATACCAAGTATAGCACCCATGGCGATATGGAATAAGCCTGCGCCCTGTAAGGTAATAGGTTGCCACTGTGCTTTAACTTCGCCACCGCCGTGTACTTGTACAATACTCCATAAGATTGGAAATACCACAAAATCTGCCATACAGACTACCATGTACATCCAACCCATCATTGGACGCCACTTATTATTCATCCAATCTTCTTTTTTCTTTTCTGAATCGCTCATTTTTGCGTATTCTTCTGCTGTTGCCATTGTGTTCGCTCCTTTAGCATTATATACAGTTATTTAACTGCTTTGTTAAAAATCTCTTTCTGCTCTTTGTGCCATTGTAACCATGCATCTACTTTTACACGACACTCATAATAGGTGCTGTAATTAACTACTACAACATCTAATAATTTGCTTAATTCCTGTGTTTCTTTTGTAGCTTCTTTAAGTTCCGGACAGGCTGTTTTTAGCTCTTCTGGAACATCAGGAAACTTAGGTGCTGTAGTTAAACAGCCTGTTAATAACAGTGTTGGAAGTAGCATCAGATATCTCATTGCTTTTTCTCCAACGGTTTATTCTTGGCCGCAGCATTGTGAATGTCAATGGCTTCAGGAGCTACCTTACATTCTTTATCGATGATTTTTTCAACTTCACGAATTCTATCTTGATAGACGATTCTATTTTCAATGATAGTTTTTTGTTTCTTTTTAATTTCAGAATTAAGTTTTGTGTTAAGTTCTGCTGCCTGTTGTTCTGCTAATCTAGCTTTTTCTTCAGCGATACGAACTTTTTCTCTCCACTCCATTTCAACACTGTATCCACCTTTGAAATAGATACCTGCTACTAATAGAACTGCGCTGATTATCTGTAATAATAGATAGTAGGGAGAAAGTGCTGGAAACCAACGCAGAATTCTGTGTAATACAAAGAAAAACAAGAATGAGCTGACCGCACCAATAACCAATATCGCATTAACGATATACAACAAAAAGCTATCTGGTATAAAGCTCAACACCCACATTAGTGTGCTCCAAAGATGTGCAGAGCGTGATTGTAATGTTTGATACGATCCTCAAGTCCAATAGTACCACCATTGATACGCTTGGTTAGTGTAAGGATATCACCCTTGTCTGCCCATTGATTAAGATTGTTTTGATCCCAAAAGAAACACGCTGATTGAACAGCACCTTCGAATGTTTCTAGATATTCTGTGGCTTCTTCGA
>JACCDO011420202.1_pt1 | contig 11635 bp, 8 predicted proteins | sample 7446101 | NCBI WGS metagenome assembly JACCDO01 (sample SAMN15323440, study PRJNA562643) | freshwater metagenome | isolation source: river surface water | place: USA:Blue River Watershed | collected 2017-08-16
CACGCAACCCCTACTTTATTCAATATGGGAACCCAACGCGAACAAGCTTCTAGTTGTTTCTTGATGACTATTGACGATGATAGCGTGGATGGTATTTTTAAGACATTGAGTGATAGTGCAAAAATTAGTAAACATTCTGGAGGAATTGGTATTGCAATACATAAAATCCGTGCAAAAGGTGCGCATATTCGTGGTACTAATGGAACTGGTAGTGGTATTGTTCCAATGCTTAAGGTATTTAATGAAACTGCACGCTATATTAATCAAGCAGGCAAGCGCAATGGATCATTCGCTATGTACCTTGAACCCTGGCACGCTGATATAGAAGATTTCCTAAAAATGCGGCTTAATACCGGCATCGAAGAAGAACGTGCCCGTGATCTCTTCTATTCCCTTTGGACACCCGACTTATTCATGCGACGGGTTGAAGAAGATGGTGATTGGACTCTTATGTGTCCGGATAAGTGCCCGGGGCTCTATCTTAAGTATGGTCGTGAGTTCGAAGAACTTTACACCCAGTATGAGAAGGAAGGTCGCGGCAATAAAGTAGTTAAAGCCCGTAAGATTTGGGAAATGTTCTTACAAGCCCAGATTGAAACCGGAATGCCTTATTTAGGTTTCAAGGATGCTATTAATGATAAAAATAATCAAAAGAATCTAGGCGTGATACAATCTAGCAACTTATGCCACGAAATTTGCGAATACACCAGTAAGGATGAAATTGCAGTTTGCAACCTCGCTAGCATTGCATTACCTAAATTCGTAGAAAAGGATGCCGACGGCAAACCCTGCTATAACTTTGAAAAGTTCCGTGAAGTCGTTAAACAAGTTGTAAAAAATTTGAATAAAGTTATCGATTATAACTATTATCCCGTTAAAGAAGCAGAGAATTCAAACCGTAGGCATAGAAATATAGGTACGGGCGTACAAGGGCTTTCCGATACATTTGCTATGATGAAAATGGCATTTGATTCTCCGGAAGCCCGAACACTAAATCGCAAGATTTTTGAGAATCTATATTTTGCAGCTCTAGAGGCAAGTATGGAACTAGCTAGGAAACGGAAGAAATACGTTCAAGAATATAAGCGCCTAATTAAGCTAGGTTCAAATGCCACTGCAAATGGTGAACTAACCGCGGAGGATATATCCCGGCTAGCAGAATTGAAGAAAACACATTGCATTATTGATGAAGAACTTAAATTACCGGCACAATATGCAGGCGCCTATTCTAGTTTCGTGGGTTCACCCTTGTCTGAAGGAAAACTGCAATTTGATATGTGGGGTGTAAAACCTAGCCCGGAGATGGAAGCTGAATGGACACAATTACGTGCCGATGTTTTAAAGCATGGTGCACGCAATTCTCTGCTAATTGCACTGATGCCGACTGCGTCAACTTCCCAAATTCTATCGTGGAATGAGTGTTTTGAACCGTTTACCAATAATATCTATACTCGTAAGACTCTAGCAGGAACATTCGTAGTCGTTAATAAATATCTTATTAATGATTTGCTAGAGTTAGGGTTATGGACACCTGCAATGAAAGACCGTATTATTCTGGCGGATGGTTCAGTTCAAGGTATCGCGGAAATTCCATCTGAAATTCGGGAACGGTATAAGACCGTTTGGGAAATGAGCCAACGCGTTATTATTGATATGTCCGCAGATAGAAGTCCATTCATTTGTCAGACCAGTTCAATGAATTTGTTCGTAAAATCACCGACATTCAAGACTCTTAACGCGATGCACTTTCATTCCTGGAAATCTGGCCTCAAGACTGGTTGTTATTACCTACGTAGCCAGGCAAAAACGGCCGCACAAAAGTTTAGTGTTGATTTAGAACAAGTTAAAAAGGATGATAAAAAACAAATTGAAGGTAAAAAGGAAGACAAAATAGAGGCAAAGATTGAAGAGAAACAAGAACCAGAATGCCTTATGTGTTCTTCTTAAACTAGTTCATTTTATTCTTGATTCTAGCAGTATTATTTTTACTATGTTTTTTATTCTTTTTCTTTTATAAACTTAGATATAGTATTTATCAAACTTGCTAGAATAAAATGGCATCCTGGTTCAGAGCCAAACTCTCTAGCATCCAAGAATGGTATTCTTCACAAGACACGCAACAGAATATAACTGTAATGACTAGTTTTGCTAGTGATGCTTTTAAAGTTGTTATGGCGAGTTTGCTGTGTGTTTTTGTTCCTCAAGCTTGTACTGTTGAAGAATCTAATCGTAGTATATTTGAAAGTGTTATGGGTGACACTCAACTTGCTCTAGAGAAAACTATAAATGGTACACAAATGACAACTCATATATGTACCTTTCACGAAAATTTCTCTAATTTAATAGATTATAATTCCTTTGTTCTAGCATTTAATTTCTTTACTCTTGGATATTTTATTTATTTATACACAATTGAATTACGGCGTGAAAAATGGATGATTGATAATTTAGATTATGATAAAGAAAAAACCGATGATGCCATTCTTACATTAAAGGAATCACATCCAGAAATAATGGAACAATTACAAACACATAATGCTAAATATATGCGCACATATAAATATTTACACGTGATATATACTATGAATTTTCTATTTAGTGCAGTGCTAGTATTGTATTATTATTATTTAGATTATCGAACTGCTACAACACTCGTCACGAATACAATTCTATGTTCTAATAAGATAAGAATAGGTCGGGAACTAGCAATACAATCTGCTAAGAAAGATTTTGCATATAGTTTCTATAACAATAAAAATATATCTTTCAATACTATTGATGCTAGTTATATAACCGATGAAGATAAAATGGTTCTAGAAACCAATATTGATAATCCAGAAATTACAACAATTAGTATCAGCGGTGGCAAAAACTACTTACTAAACAAAAAACCTGAAAATATACATAAACATATTGCCAATATCCGGAAATATATAAATAAATTCTAAAATAAAAACTAAAAACTAAAAAATAACTTAAAACATAAATTATAGAAATCAAGCAGATTTAAAAAATAACAAAAATATTTATAATGGATGATTTAGGTAGCAGATTGTCTTCTATGTTCGGCGATCATAAAACAAGCGATATCACAGTTCAAAAGACCGCTAAAAATTCAAATCATTATCGCTCATCTACTACTAATTCATACAATAAATGTATTCGTGAAATCGCAAATAATTTTCCACCTGAAATAGAGAATATCGCAATTACAGCAATTGATCGATATGACCAAAGTAATTTTGATGAGACTGTACCGTTAAATGAAATCTATAAGTTTAATGAAAATACAGGCGAAAAATATGTTGCTGGTCGTAATGTTTTACGGATTAAAGGCACCTATGAATTTAAGTGGTTTGCACATTGTAAAACGGTAGAAATGTGGATTGAATTAATAAATTGAACTTTTTTTATTATTTTTTTATTATTCTATTTACATTATTAATTTATTTATTTCAGTTGTTAAATTCATAATTTCATAGTTTTTTTCACTTTGTTTTACAACACTACTAGAAATAGTAGTTGTTTCATCATTTTCAAGTTTTTGTGTATTCTCGGCTTTTTTTCTAGCGCGATATTCTCGCATATATTGTTTTTTATATTCCTTATATTTTTCTGGATTTTTTTTTTGGCAGATTGCAACTTGTTCTATTTGTTTTTTACGAAATTCAGGGTCTTCAGCATATCTTTTCTTACAATATTTATTTTTTGCCTTTTTTAATGACTCTTGTATTTTAGCTAATTTTGCTATTGCATTACATTGTAGTTTATTAATTTCATTAGGTTCATTAGTTTCATTATTATCAATATTTGTATTCATAAATACGTCTACCATTTCATAAATCTATTACACTAATAGAATATTTATTTTAAATTAATTAACAAATATTATCAATTTTATAAATTTAATAAATAATTTAAAAAGAAAATTTATATCTGTGTGTAATATAAGTATATATCTAGAAGTCTACAAACAAGTTTTATAAATATGGGATACAAGCTCTATATAGTTAAAAGCTATGCCTTAGCTGCTAGTGAATTTGATGACAATATGGAAGAATTCACTTTAGAAGATGCTATAGACCAACTTGAAAACAGTGATTCGTGGTTTCATTTTCGAATACATCCAAGAACACAATATATTTTCTTTGGTGATTTAGATAATTATCCTAAGTCGATAGATAATTTTATTGATTTATTACACCAATTTCTCAAGGATAAATATAATCTAGAATTCGATAAGGAAAATGATTTCAAATATACTAAAAATGATGGTAAAGTTGGTTCATATCATTATTCAATTCCTAAATGGAATTTATCAACTGAGAAGTTAAAAGAAATACATTCTGAATTTCTTAAAAATTATCCAAATGAATTTATTGTTAAGAATAATAAGAAAGAAACTTATTGCGTAGATACTACTATATATTCAGAACACTGGTTTCGCTGCCCTAATCAAACCAAAGGTAATTCTAACAATAATTCATCCCATAAAATAATTTTTGGCAATATGGCAGATTTTATAGTAGAACATATCCCAACAAATAGTATTAATATTAATAATTGCCAATTAATTGTAAATCCTATTACACTTATGCCAATAACAACAATTACATCATCTATTCCACATACAATTACCACATTGTCTGCATCTACACCTGCAAATAATCAAAATACAAATTCATTATCATTATCATCAACATCATCTTTACCTATAACTACTACACATTTACCTATTATACCTGCAACACAGATTGAAATGCAAGAAACATTATTAAGCACCGAAATAAGTAAGTCCGGTATATACAAAAAATTATTTGATGAATGTTTTGCACCTATTCGATTTAATGATTATCAAAACTGGATTAAAGTTGGTATGGCTATTAAGAATACAATTATTAATCCGGAAGAAGCTTTGCAATTATATATTTATTTTAGTTCTAAAGGTGCTAGTTATGAAGGCGTGGATCCAACAACACGTAAATACAATTCTTTTAATATTAAATATGATGGATATGGCGTAGGAACAATTTATAAAATGGCAATAGAAGATAATAAGAATAATGCTATTCGCATACTAAGTACTACAAAATTACAATTTCAATCTACTGATATATGCCGCTTTATTAAAGCTATGGCCGGACATAGATTCTTTTATAAAAAAGAGAGCAAAAATTATACATTGTATTGTTATAATGGGAAATATTGGGAGACAAATGATGTTCTTTTACGTAGTTTTATAAGTGGCGAATTATATGAATTATTAAAGGATATGTTAATAACTGTTTATTGGAATTCGCGAGATTTTCAAAATTATAAAAGCAAATTAGATAAACTTAATAATCTAACATTCAAAAGAGAAATTATTGAAACATACAAAGAATATAATTCACGAACCGATATTGATTTTGACTCTAAATGGTGGCTGTTAGGATTTACTAATAAAGTTTATGATATGGAAAAATGTCAATTTAGAGAATATGAATATGATGATTATATATCTATTACTACTGGTTATGACTGGCATGAACCTAATGAAATCGAAATTACAACAATGAATTCTTTTATCAATACTATTATGCCAATTAAAGATGAAAGAGATGCATTTTTACAAATACTAGCTACTGGTATTGATGGTAGATGTATTGAAAAATTCATTATATTTAATGGTTATGGTGGCAATGGTAAAGGTGTAATTAATGATATTATGTTAAAAATGCTTGGTTCATATGGTTTAATAGGTAATAATAATCTGCTTTTTGAAAAAAGTAAAATGGGTAGTAATCCTGAAAAAGCAAATCTACATAAAAAACGTTATGTTGTTTTTAGAGAACCATCTGAGAAAAATAAATTTGAAAATTCAGTTGTAAAAGAATTAACTGGTGGAGGTAAGTTTTCTGCACGCGGACATTATGAAAGTGAAACACAAAAAGAATTGTGTAATACTACAGTTTGCGAAACTAATGTAAAAATTCAATTTGCAGATGCAATTACAAAAGGAGATATACGACGTGTTATTGATTTATTATTTCGTTCTAGTTTTACTGATATTGATTCCGAAATAGATACACAACATCATATCTTTAAGGCCAATCCAGATTATAAAACAGTACAGTTCCAAGAGAAACATAGATATGCATTATTTAAGATTCTAGCGGAACATCACTATATATTTTATCATCAAAATGCTACCACCTTTAAAATGCCAGACTCCATTATGAAAATAACAAATCAGTATTGAGAAAATTCAAGTGATGTGGTCTCATGGTTTCAATTTGAATACAAACAAAATAAATCCTCTGAGGAAATTTCTTATTTACCAATATCCCAAATTTATAATGATTTTAAAAATAGTGATACTTATTTCCATTTAAATAAATCTGAAAAAGACAAGTATACAAAAGTAAAATTTTTTGAATTTATCAAGACTAATATATTCTTTAAAAAATATTATGTTGAAAGATATAGTCAACAACGTTATTTAATTAAAGGTTGGTGCAAAACAGACTATAATTTTGATTTATAATAATAATTTCTATATATTTTTTTATGTATATTTACAACATTACATTCCTTTCGTTAATCTTGCAGCCTATGGCATTTGATATGGCATTTCTTAAATAAAAAATAGGCGGTGTTTTTTTTATTTTGGGTTATAGATGGCATTTACTAGGTATTTTTATAACTTTAAAAAAATAAAAGGTGTATTTTATATATTAAGTAAAAAAATCCAGAGCAAATGCCATCCAAGATTCATTTTTGAGTGATAGAGTACGGTAAATGGGTGTGGAAACCGCTAAAATTTACTTATGCAGAAAATGCCATCAATAGTAGATTAATGGTATATATACTAAACTATAATCACAAAAATTAGGTATTTGTTATATATTTTTTATATTTTTACATAATAACAAGGTTATACTATATTTTGTGTATAAGAATAAGCATTAGAAAAATGACATTAATTGTAAATGTAAATATAAATCAATCTAGAACACCAATACATACGCATTCTAAGTTTAATAAATTTAATAATTATTCATCAAGACCATTCGTATCATATCCTAATCATAATACATCTGCTAATCAAATAGGAGTAAATAAATCAAGCAATTCGGACAAACCAAGTAAACATAGTAATAATCCAACTAGACAAATAAAAAATCAAAACAAACAAAATAGTGCACCAATTCAATTTGCAAATGCTGCAGGTCATATTCTATCTGCTTCAAATGCAATGCGCAGGAATACTAAAACTAAATTCTAACTGCTAGGAATTATTTTCCTAACTTTTTTATCATATCTACCAATTTTCTTGCCTAGTTTATTACCAAATTTATCATTTCTAGCAATTTCATAAATATTTTCATTCTTATCAATCCAATATAGTGTATCATTATATTCTAAAATATCCATATCATTTGTATATAATCCAATACAATTACTTGTTGTTGTTTTATTTGTTTCTATTTTTATTGTATTTATATTTGGTATCATATTGAACAATTGTGTATTACGTATTTCATTACTGCTATTAACACTACTAATACTACTAATACTACTAATATTATTAACACTGTTAATGCCTTTAAAACTATTATTTATAAAATTTGTAATTATTTTTATCATTTCGAGTTTATCACCATAAAAATATTCTGAACCGTATTCTTTCATTTGTTTGAATTGTTTTCGAAATATTTCTAGCAATGCTTTTTCTACTCCGACAGAATCACTGCATCCTATCATTAACTCTATATTTGAACTTTTTGGATAATTATTCATACGATTTTTGATATTGCTAGAACGACCAATTTTATATACATCTTCATTTAATCTAACAAATTCACGTTCCCGCAGAAGATATATCCCTTCACCTTCCATAATCTTATCATAAAGATTTAATTCTAAAAGATTTGTTCTAGAATATACTCTAGAACATAGTTTAGAAGATACGTTTTAAATTATTTTATATCTATGACTAATATGCTCGATGTAGTTATTCTATATAGTATAACTACTTGCCGGATTGCATTAACCATTTGCCAGTCGGCAACTATTTAATGGTATTCGGCAAAGTGTATCTATCCATTAATAATCAAATAACATATAAATAATTCTATAAAAATTTGAGATTGGTTTTTATTGAATTTTGTATTAGTATTAATAAATCACACTTTTATTTAAAATTCATAAAAAGGATAATAGGGTGTATTCATACCCCCTATTGATAAATTACATACCTTTTATAAATAAAAATATCTAAATATATAATAAAAAATGAGCTTACCAGCTATTGTCACTGATATTTATGAAAATATTATTAAATTTAATAATGTTAATATTGTCTTATTATTTGATAATGATAACAATATATGGTTTTCTTACAACGGTGTATTAGAATCTATTGGATATACAGATATTAAAAAGAAAAAAAATCGTTTGCAACTAGATAATAAATACTTTGATACTTATGAAAATATTTATTCAACATCAAGTGCTAATAAAAGCGCGAATAAATCTATTCATCCGTATACTAAAATGATAAATGAACCTGGTTTATATTTATTACTAAGTAAATCCAATAAGGAATTAGCAAAAAAACTATTAGAGAAAATGATGATTGATATTTTGCCTTCAATTCGTAAAAAAGGTAGTTATAGTGTAAAAGCAGATGAAAAAGCAAAATTACGAAAACTAACACAAAAACTAAAACTAAAATCTCGCGAGCAATTACTACATTATAAAACTAGCAAGAAATACTCCAATACTACTGGAAAAGGCTTCATTTATGTTCTAAAAGTAAAAGCATTGGACGATGGTAGCGAGAAACAATGCTATAAGATAGGATATACTTCAGACCTTAATAAACGTCTAGCAACATATAAAACCGGAAATCCTGATATTGAACTAGCTCATCAAGAAAATGTCAATTGTAATAAAAAACAATTAGAACAATGTGTTTTGAATCTTAATATCCTTAAGAAACTAACCTCTAGAAATGAAATTATATGTAATAAGTCTTTGAAAGAAATTAAAGATGAAATTGAAGATTGCAAAAAAATAATCAAAAAACATACTTCCATCAACAATACCACTAACACATCTAAAACATAACTCTATTTTTTTAATTTTTGCTTTTTTGCATAAAATGCAAATTGACGTTTACCATTCTTAATAAGAACTTCACCCACCGGTTTTGGTATCCTCACCCGTCCAACAAGATTTTCATCATATATATACATCTTACCCATTGCATTTGCTACTGTTTCGAAATAAAATTTCTTTCCCTTATATTCAAACGTTTCATACTTTACTGAAACTACCCGTTCTGGTGCTATTTCCAACCCTTCATCTTCTAGCATTGGTGTTGATAAGTAATCGTCTCGATTCCGGGTACTATAATCCATACAAGTAATACCCTTATAATCCGGATTTAACTTATTTTCACGGTAATTCAACACACAATCAAACGCACTTTCTTTCATCAACCGCTGAAACTCATTTATGATATAGCGTTTTCGCTCGGCAGTTAGAAATAAATGTTCGTCGCTAGAGACTACTTTATTGGCCTTATCTGGAAACGCAGGATTAGGATACTTATATACATCATTACGAACATCAACATATGAAATCTTACGAACGAGTGCAGGCGTTAGTGTGGCCATATAAATAAATGCTTCTACAGTACGATGTTTTTCCGGCAATGCAAGATGAGACCCATTACGCACACCACGCCCGATGATTTGATCCAAAAGGGCATTCTGCCAATGAGGCTCCAAAATATGAATATATCGGATTTCTTTCAAATCTAGACCTTCCGCACCAGATACGGTAATCATTATCATCTTAATAATTTCACCATAATAATTATTAGGATGAATAGCTTTGAGCTGTTTCACTAGATGAGCACAATCGGCACCTAGAGTATTCCATTCCGAATTGATAATCTTACGATAAATATCTTTTTGTTCCTGAGTTTCATCACCTGAATAAAATACATAGCGCCATTTGCCTTCATCCTCCGGTCGCGCATCTAATTCCCATTGTTTATTTACTTTCTTAATCCGAAACGGTGCCCACATCCCCGATTGCTGTAGAACTAGCGAAAATATACCTAGACCGATTAATCGCAAGAAAAAGGTATATACTAATATCTTACCTGTAGGTGCCTGCTTGTTAATATTCATTAGTGCAGTAAGATATTTAGGGGAATACTTAGCAAGAGAACCATTACGGACATCTAAGTATTCTGCGCGGCGCTTGTCTAGAACATTTATATATTTTTCAACTAGGGCTTCCTTAATTTTATCAGCCCGCATAACTTCTAGCGCACTGGGTCGCAATTCCCGGGCACCACTAGAAAGTCGTTCTTGCACCTTTTCAATCAATTCTATACGATCTTCTGTATTACGGGCATCATAGAAATTACCGATTTCTTCAGGGAATACAAAGGCACAGGCAAGTCGACTACGCAGGCGATATGAACTAGGTAGTTCTTCATCTTCTTTTGCATTACGACGCTGAATTTTCTTATCATCTTGTATTTCTTGATGACGAAATCGTTCATAAGTGCCAAATTGAAATTCGCTCATCGGTATTTGTAATTTATTAACTGGTAAGAGGGTAGGATATTTTGCAGGTTCTTTATATTCGTAATATGATGTTAAACCAGCAATTCGGCGTTTGATAACATCTGGTTTCTTTATTCTATTGAGTTCACGATTATAAAAGATTTCTTCGAATTTATCCTCGTTTTCAGGGAAAAGCGTTTGAGGTTCTAGCCATTCTATTTTTACTTTATAACCTAATGATTCTATAATTCGGGTAATTGCGGCTAGAAACTCAGTATGGGTAATAGTATCGTTAGGACGATATACGAGACCTTTATTATCGGGTGAAGTAATAAAGCCTGATGGGTTAGGGGATACTTTAATTATTTTTCGTGTTTTGTTGATGATAATCTGGTCAACGTGTGGGTTCTTTTTTAGGTTGTATTTAACTTTATCATAATCAATACCGCCAGTATCAAATGCACCTCGAAATGATATCTCTAGCACGTGCATATAACCCTTTAATATATTGAAAATCTTGGTTATTTCGAAAATACGGTTTATAATAGGAGTAGCAGATAGAAAGATTATCTTAACATTTTCAGCGTTCATAAACATATTATAGAAATTGGCACCACCCGCCGAAGATTTGCTAGCCATATTATTACCTAAGTTATGTACTTCATCCCAGATAAGAACTTTTCCATTTACTCTAGAAGGATTGAATTTCTTCCAGAGAGATGTATTATCAGAATGAACAAATTCGAATCTAGAATCTATCATTTCTGAAATTTGATAATCTAGTTTCTCTCTTTCAGTATTAGATAGTTCATTGAAATTAGATGTGTGTTTACTGAAATCAATTAAGAAGACGCCGCGATTTTTTTCTAGAACCGCTAGAGGTATTTGCAATTCTCGCATCAAATTTTTCAATTCGGTATTGGAATTTTCCCCGGTGCTAGCAGGCTTAAAAACCCAATGGTTATGATTGCGATAATAATCACCACCGCATTTTTTAATATCTTTAATCCAATTTGATTCTAGAGCAGCTTTACTGAAAATCATTACCTGGCGTTTAGTTCTTA
>JACCDO011648881.1_pt1 | contig 11635 bp, 10 predicted proteins | sample 7446101 | NCBI WGS metagenome assembly JACCDO01 (sample SAMN15323440, study PRJNA562643) | freshwater metagenome | isolation source: river surface water | place: USA:Blue River Watershed | collected 2017-08-16
AAAGTTAATTTAAAAACAAAGTTAATTTAAAAACAAAGTTAATTTAAAAACAAAGTTAATTTATTTTCTAGTTGTTTTACGACGAGATTTTCTGGATCCTTTTTTAGTTCCTCTCTTAGTCCCCTTTTTAGAACCTGCTCTAGCCATAGTCTTTTTTTCTTTTGAATATAAATCTTTCATAAATTTAACATCAGCTGTTAATTTTTTTTTAGTTTCATATTCAGGATTAGTAATATTTCTAATTAAATTAACTCTCTTTAAAACTGGTAAAGTACCATATTTTTTAGAGGCTGCTTTTAAAGATGATTGTCTTGAACTTTTTTTATTTGTTAAACTATAACCGAATTTAGAAAGATGATATTCATCACCAGGTTTTGGTAATAATAATCTACGTGTCATAATAATATAAATGCATTTTTTATATTTATTTATAAAAAATTGATTTTAATAGTATTAGCTATATTATTTATTTAATTTAAATTAAATAAAATGGCAAATATAGACGAATCATTATATTCCCGTCAATTATATGCGATTGGGAAAGATACTACTCAAAAACTTATAAATTCACGAATTTTTGTGTATGGAGTAAGAGGAGCTACGATTGAAATTTTAAAAAATTTAATTTTATGCGGAGTAGGTGAAATTACCTTATACGACAAATTAAATGAAATTACTGAAAGAGATATTGAATACATGTATTATTTAAATAAAAAAGATATTAATAAACCAATTTTAGATGTTCTTGGAAAAAGACTAACAAGTTTAAATCCAAATGTTAAAATTAATAAAACAACTAAAGAACTAAGTTTAAATTTAATTAAAAAATACAGTTTAGTATTATTCTCTGGAGATATTAATGATTGTAGTATATTAAATATAACAGATGAATTGCACAATTTAAATTTACCATATATCGTGTGTAATACTTATGGTGTATTTGGAAATATATTTTGTGATTTTGGAGAAAAATTTATATCATATGATACAAATGGAGAGAAACTTTTATCGGGATTAATTGTTGAAAAAAAAGATAATATATATAAATGTCAAAAACAACACGATTTAACTAATCGTATGGAAATTAATTTAATTAAGTCATCTGAAAAAGTAAAGGCTACTATTGTAAAAATCATAGATAGATTTAGTTTTCAAACAGATATTTCCGGAGATTTTGATTCGTTTGAAGAAATTAAACTTCAAGAAACATTTAATTTTAAAAGTTTAAGAAATAGTCTTGAAGAACCAGAATTTGTTATAACTGATTATAAAAATTTTGATTTAAGTGAAAATCTTCATAATCTTTTATTAAATAAAAAAACATCTTATAATGAAGAAGTTTTATTAAAACTAAACAAATTTATAAAACATCATATACAATTTATTCCAATGAATTCTGTAATTGGTGGGATAGTTGCACATACTGTAATTTCTGGGGTTTCAAATAAATATACTCCTATAAAACAGTTCTTATATTTTGGATGTTTAGAACTAATAGATACTATATTGTTTGAAATTGTAAATAAAGAAAAATTCGAAGACAAACTATTTATAGTTGGTGCAGGTGCTCTAGGATGTGAACATCTTAAAAATCTTGCATCTTATGGTTTTGACATAACTATTACTGATATGGATTCTATTGAAAAATCTAATTTAAATAGACAGTTCTTATTTAGAAATTCAGATATAGGCAAATTTAAATCAGTGTCTGCCAGAGATGCAATAATGAAAATGTTTCCAGATGCTAAAGTAACTGCACATGTAAATAAAGTTTGTGAAGAAACTAGTAATATTTACAATGAAAAGTTTTATTCAGAACTATCTGTTATAATAAATGCACTTGATAATATCCCTGCAAGATTATATGTTGATACACAATGTGTAACACACAATTTACCTTTATTTGAATCTGGTACTCTTGGTACAAAAGGTAATGTACAAGTAATTATACCAGAAGTTACTGAATCATATGGTTCAACTGTTGATACTGCAGATGACGAGATTCCAATTTGTACTTTAAAGAATCATCCATATCTAATAGAACATTGTATTCAATGGGCTAAAGAACTGTTTCAAAACTTTTTTGTGGAACCATTTAGTATTTTAAATAAATATAATAATTATGATTTAAAAAAAGTCGATGAATTACTTAATAAATCTACAGAAACAGAGATTGATGAAATGTATGATAATTTAGAATTGTTTGTATCTTATAATACTGAACGTGACAAATATATTTCCGATAAGTTTGATAAATTGTTTAATACAAATATTATTAATTTACTTGAATTAAATCCAATTGATAAAGTTGATGAAGAAGGAAATAAATATTGGTCTGGTACTAAAAAAATACCAATCCCAATTAAAAATACAGAAAAAACAGAAGCTATAGACGCTACATATAAGGAATATATAGAAACCTTTTTTAAATCATATAACACTATTATATCAAGAGTTTTTACAGATGAAATTGAATATAAATTTGATAAACAAGATAAAAAGTCAAAATTATCTTTTTTAATGAATAATTTAAAACATATTAAATTTAATATCGAAGAATTTGAAAAAGATGATGATACAAATTCACATATTGATTTTATAATGGCTGCAAGTAACTTAAGAGCAATTAACTATCAAATTAAACCAATTACTCGATTTGAAACAAAAGGTATTGCTGGTAAGATTATTCCAGCTCTATCGACCACTACTTCTGTAATTTCAGGATTAGTTGCATTAGAGTTTTTTAAATATTTAAAATATGAAAAAGATACTAAATTAAGTAATATGGAAAATTATTTAAAAGTAGAGAATTTTAATAACTACTATGTAAATCTAGGTATCCAATATTATGGAAATTCTGAACCAATTAAATGTAAATCAACGAGACTTGGAGTATATTCAGTAAGTATGTGGACACAATTTGCATCAAAATGTAAAACTATAAATGAATTGATAGATGCTTTTCATGGAAATTTTATACAATTTAATTGTATTAATATAGACAAAAAGACTATATATTCTAATTTTATGAATATTAATTTTAATAAAGATGAATATTTAGAAAGAGGGTTAATATTAGATGCATTATGTCAAGGACATAATAGTGAAGAAGAAATATTTATTCAAATTAAATTAATTTAATTTAATATAATTTATTTATATATATTATAATGGGTGATAATAAAGATTTAAAAGGTAATTCAGGTAAAAAAGACCAAATATTAGTTTTATTATATGCTAATTGGTGTGGTCATTGTAGAGATTTTTATTTAAAAGATAATAGTGGTAAACCATTAAAAATTGATGAAATAAAAGACAAAGAATTAATTACATGGCAACGCGTTAAGAAAGAATGTAATATAAAAACAAAGGAATTTGAACAAACAGATTTAAAAAAAGGTGGTGAAGTTGAAGGTATAGATTTAAAAGAATTACACGATTCTGTTCAAGGTTGGCCAACTATAGTTATGTTAGAAAAGAATGGTGATAAATATAAAATATTAAAACAATATAAAGGTTTTCGTGATAATATGGACAACTTTCATAATTTTATAAACGAATGTAAGGAAACAACAAAACAAGAAGGTGGTTCAGTAAATTATAGAACAAAATATAAGAAATATAAAGTTATGTATCGTGATTTATTGAATAAATATAAACAAATTGGTGGAAAATAAATTAAAAACAAATTAAAGATCTATTTTTTATCTTATTTAACTTGCAAATAATTTCTTGATTTATCAATTCAGTATTTATTTTATTACTAGTTTCTATTAAATTCATAATTTTATCTATTAAATCACAATCAATGGGTTTTATTAAGGCACCATTCATACCGGTTTCTTTAAATTTATTTACTGCGGATGAACTATTGTCGCCAGTATATGCAAAAATAAGGGCATTTGACTTAAATATGTCTTTTATAAAATCAGCTAAATCTACTCCATCAATATCTCCTATATGATAATCTAAAAATATTAAATCATATTTTTGGGTTTGAACATTTGATATACAACGTACACCCTCATTTAAAGTTACTACATTATGACCTCTCAACTCTAACATTTCTTTGAATAATTCTGATGCATTTTCATCATCATCTACTATTAATATGTTTAATTTAACTCGTTTACTATAGTTACTACTCGTTTTATATCTATATTCTGACATTATTAATATAGATATATATTTTTTTATACTATTATGGAGGAATAAAAAATTGATATTTTAACGTTTTGAGCTCTAAAGCTAATATAATACAATAACTATATAAAATGACCAAATCTAACACTAAATCAGCTTCACGTGGCAAAACATCCAAGAGCTCAAAGGGCTCAGTTGGCTTTGTTTATGGCGGAACATTCCGTCAAGGCCTAATGTGCGTATTTAAATCAGATGATAAAGAGCCAAATATTGAAGAACTTACTAAATATTATGGTTCATCACTCAATGGACGCTACATTAATGTAGAAAACGTTGATGATATTTATCAAAGTCTTCTTGATGCTTATTCAGATTCTCTTATTAAGGGCACTGAAACAGTATTCAAGTCAAGTACAATTAAAGATGTATCAAATAAACTCAAAGAACTTGGTGAAGTAACTAAGTGTCATCTTATTAAATCAGAATCATCTAAAGATGAAGATGATGCTGAAGAAGCAGGTAGTGGTGATGAAGAGGAAGATGATAAAAAGTCTAAATCAAAATCATCAAAGCCAGCAAAATCAGCTAAATCTACTGGTTCAAAGAAATCAAAGAAGGAAGAATCAGAAGATGAAGCCTCAGAAGATGAAGCATCAGGTCATGAATCTGAAGAAGAGGAAGAAGAAAAACCAGTAAAAAAAGGTAAGGCACCACCAGCTAAAACTTCTAGCAAGAAGAAGGCTAAGGAAGAATCAGAAGACGAAGGTTCTGATGATGAAGGTGAAAAACTAAAGAAAAAGGGTAAAGCTGAAAAGGAAACAAAGGAAAGCAAGAAGACTACCCCAAAGAAGAAGTAATTGAATAATTTTTTTATTAAATAAATTTTGATAAAATATTAATTAAATTTGATTCATCAAAAGGTTTTATTAAAATATCATCAAAATATAAATAATTATTTTTAATAATTTGTACATTTTCATCACCAGTAGTTGCAATTACTATGTTTTTGTAACCATTATCTTTTATTATTTTTGTTGTAGAATATCCATCTAATGTTTCCATATTAATATCCATAAATACTATATCATAATTATTAATATTACACAATTTAATTGCTTGTTCACCATTCAAACAAATATCTATATTATTTATACAATTATATTTACTAGATAAATTTTGTAAGATAGTTTTTAATAGAATTGCATTTGATTCACGATCATCAACAATTAAAAAGTTTTTATTTAGATTAATAATTGGATTAAATATATTTTTAATATTATATGTATATCCTAATTTAATAGGATGTTTTAAAGTAAATGTTGACCCTTGGTTATATATACTTTTAATTAAAATTTCTCCCCCTAATAAATTTGCAAAACGTTGACATATATACAATCCTAAACCATTACTATCTAATCTATCATAAGAATCTGAAGTTTGACCATAACATTCAAATAATCTATTTATTTCTTCTTCTTTTATACCAATACCTGTATCAGTTACTTCAAAATAAATAAAATTATCTGCATATTTTAAATTAATTTCTATTGTGTTTTTTTGGTTCTTTTTAGAATATTTTATTGAATTGTTTATTAAATTTATTAAGATCTGTTTTAATCTTAAAATATCTGAAAAAAATGTTTTAGGAGTATTAGTTTCTATTTTATAATCAATACTATATAAATTTTTACTATCATTTTCTTTGACTTCGTTTATTAAATTTTCGAGAAACTCTCCTATATCTATATTAATTATATCTAGATTCATTTCATTTTGTTTTAATTTATTTAAATCTAATATATCATTAATTATTTTTTTCATTTCATCAGATGATTTTTTAATCATTTTAACATATTTTAAACAGGATGGATTAAGATTTTCTGAAATATTATTTGTTAAAAGTGAAGATGCTAGGTTAATTGTTTGTAATGGATTTCTTAATTCATGACTTAAAAAAGCTATTGAGTTTTGAGAAGTTGTATTTATATTAACTTCATCAGAATTATCATTTTTATTTATATTGAAAGTAAAAAGATTATAATATTCATTTAGATATTGAAAAGAATTTATAGTGATATATATTTTATTAGATGATATATTTAATTTAATTTTTTTATTTTTTACAAGTTTTGTATCATGATTATTTATAAAATTTTTTAAATGAGGTAAAAATAATAATAAAGACAATTTATTAAAATTATCATTTATATCTATTTTATTAATATTTTTTAAAAATAATTTTACGGAATCATTTAAATATAATATATCATATGTTTCATTTGTAATTAATATATTATCATTTAATGAATTTAATATATTATTAATTAAATTTGTATTAAAATTAATTTGATATGATTTAGTATTATATAATAATATACTAAGATAAGTAAGAAATAAAGAATATTTCATTTCTTCATCTTGATTTAATATCGAAATAAAATTAGCTGTAAAATATCCAACAATTGTATTATTAAAGATTAATTGTCTTGAATTTATAAAAGAATTAAGAGATAACGAATAATAATTAATTTTTTTAGAATTAATTGAAACAATACAATTATCTATAAATTTATTTATAAAAATATCATTTTTAATCCCGTTTAAATATTCTTCATAAGCTTCGTTAAAATATTTTATTATAAGCATAATTATATAATGAGCGATTATATATTTATAATAGTTTTGATATTATTAATGTTAATAATATTAGGTGTATTTAACAAGAAAAAACCCGAAAATTTTGAAGGTATAAAATTAGAATATATAAAAACAGGCAGTGATTCATTTGATGATAAATTATTTAATGATGTTAAAATGTATAAGAGTGACCCAAAAGATTTACAAAAAGCAGGGATATTTGAATGTTTAGAAAAATGTAAAGGTACTTGTGTTGAATATGGTATAACTGGTAATTCATTTTGTTTTCCAAAATAAATATAGATCAATTTTGAATGATATATTTTTAATATTAAATATATAAAAATTATATATTTATAATATATAAATGTCTTCAGTAGATTTAATAGCATGTCCTAATGTTACTGGTACTATTGCCACTGGTAATTTTACTAAGTCACAAGGTGTAATTTTAGATGTAAGTGGTATTGGTGCTGATTTATCTGGTACACAAATGTTAAAAGTTGCACCATTTAATAATAATGCTAATTCATTTTATGCTTTATTTGATTTAAGCAATAATATTATTAACAATATTGATTGCAGTGGAGCAAATATTATTCGCGTTGATAATGGTAATATAACTCGTGTTGGTTATATTGCTAACCCAACTGCAGTAAACTCATTTATTTGCGATTCTAGCAGCAATTTATGGGTAGGTGGTACTAACATGACAGTTAAAGCCACAAATGGTGGAAGCCAAATCCCAAGAACTGAATATATGTTTGTTGTTCCAAGAGAACACGTTACTGCTCAACCAACAGCATTTTCCCAAGTTGATGTAAGTGGTTGCAAAGATATTATTCCAGTTAATAACCTTATGATTGCATCAGTTTCAGATGTATCTGGTGCATGCCTTAACTATGCCGCCAGTGGTAATACTCTAAGTGTAGATGGTTTTACATTCCCAAGAATGTTAGGTAATACTTCCGCATTTAGATTATGGTTTAATAATGATGTTGGTGGTGAACCAATTGCCGATAAAAATATGGATTTATCCGGTCACAGATTAGTTGCATTCAAGAGAGATGGTTATTATGGTAATGATGTAAGTGGTGTATATGTTGTACGCCCAAATAGCAACTTCGCAGGTACTGCTAGCACAATGACACTTAATGCTGCCAGCACAGCAGGTGTTAATATACCATCTGATTTATTATTTAATAGATTAGGTTTTGACGCAAGTCGTAATCATTTATATGCATTACCTGGTACAAATGATAAATACCCATTAATTGTACCATTAGATACATCAGCAAACGTTATTACAACTAATTATACATGCAAATCAGATGCCTTAATTTCATATGCTCAAACAACAGGTTCAACTGCTGGTGAAGTAGATGCATCTGGATTTATGGTTGTTTGTACTAACCCATCAGTTGCTGGCGCAAGACCAGTAATTAAATTAGACGCATCTGGTGCTGCATTTGATACTTTAACTTTATACGATGTAAGTGGTGTTAACGCTATGGGAACCGCTGCTGCTAGATACAATAATACCAATGTTTATAACTACATCTATTTAGTAGATGCTTCAAGAAACCAAGTTGGTCAATCCCAATTCAACACTCAATCAAAAGTTGCCGAAATACGTTTATCTGCTCGTTCAGAAAACACAGGTGATTATGTAGATGGTTCCGGTGTTTCATTTGTTGCAAACTATGGTAACTCTGCTTTTGGTTATAGCAACAATGCAACTAATGGTCACTCATACATAAAAGATCTTAAGATTGATTCATGTGGTAATATCTTTATGGGCGGTCACCATATTTATATTAATGTTTCACAAGCTGGTCAACAAAGTGCTATAACTGGTTCAACTGTAACTAGCGGTGTTTCAGCAACATCTATTAATGTCTTAACATCTGGTAACTCAGTTATTGGTTCATTAACACCAGACCAACAAGAAGCAACAGATAACGCAGTAAGCACAACTGAAAGTGCTGCTGCTGCCTCATCAGAATTACCATCATCAGATGATCAAACTAAATCTTTATTAAATACTTCAGGTGACTCAGTTCTTAGACAAACATCTATTGTACCAGAATTAATAAAACAATTAGAAAATAGTGTTTTACGCAAGTAAATAAAAATTGAAATTAAAATTTAATTAAATAGTATATTATTTTGACATAATTATTCTTAGTGTCAAAATGGCTCATATTCCTCTTTTTCATAATCCTTTTGGATTCCAAATGCAACAAAACATTGCATTTCCACAGCATTTTGTGGTCCCCCAAATGATGCAACCACATGTTTTACCTCTTCAAATTGGAGGTATTCCTGTAGCTGCAGTATCTATTCAAAAAACTGTTGAGGCAGTTGGGTGTGTAATTCTTACAAAATCTAAAACGCCTCATCAGTATGATTTACTTTTGTGTCATTCTGAACGAAAAGCATATGAAGTGTTTGGCGGAGACATTGTACCCAATAGTAGCCCACGGGAGTGTATGAATTCTCTTCTTGGTAAAATTGGTTTACATGCTCCACACTCTACACCGTTCATTGATGTTGAGAATAGTATGAACGGCAAAATTTACAGAATATACGTTTTGTATATTCCGCATATTTCTGCTACTTTACTAACAAATTCAATTAAAATGAATCCGGTGATTTCACATGCATTTCATCATTTTATACGATTTCCTGTGACAAACATTGCGGGTCATCATATGATTCGTGATGATAAGAATATTCCGCGCGAACTTACAACGTTTTCACGGAATATACTTTTTAAAATTGCTAATTCGTACCGCAATTATTTGTCATAAATTTTGATTTTTTTTATTTAAAAATGCATTCGTTGCGTTTTATATGTGTATTTAAATAAACCTATTTAAAAAAATAATATTATATAGTATTAGTCACAGAGAGTGACTCAAAAAACATTAGTATATCCTTCATATACTAATTTCTTGACAACTACTTTTTATTTGTTGAGGTTTTTTGTTTCGGTATTTGGTTAAAGGTATTTGGTTAATGTTTAATAAATTTTAAGGAAGATAGGTTAGTGCCCTTCACTTCACCTATTGAGCTATGGTCCCATAGCTCAGTTGGTTAGAGCGCTGTGCTTATAACGCAGAGGCCACGGGTTCGATCCCCGTTGGGACCATAGTTTGTTGGTATGAGAATGATTAATTGTACAAAAATAAGATTGATAAGAAATAAAGCAAATCCAAAAGAAAATAAAATATTATTGTCTGGTGGATTTATGTGTAACAAATCCAACAGAAAATCAAATATGATTTTCTGGTGGGTTTCCCGAGCGGTCAAAGGGGTGGGATTTAAGTCCCCATGCGTATGCTTCGCAGGTTCGAATCCTGCACTCACTATTTTGCCTCTATGATGTATTGGATAGCATGCAAGACTTCTAATCTTGTCGGCAGGGTTCGACTCCCTGTAGAGGTGTTAAATCTAATAGATTTATGTATAACAAAACTAACAGAAAATCGGATATTATTATCTGGTAGGTTTCTGTATAACAAAACTAACAGTTAATTCGAAGAATTAACTGGTAGGTTTCCCGAGTGGTCAAAGGGGTGGGATTTAAGCCCCCATGCGTATGCTTCACAGGTTCGAATCCTGTACCTACTACTAGCCTCTATGATGTATTGGATAGCATGCAAGACTTCTAATCTTGTCGGCAGGGTTCGACTCCCTGTAGAGGTGTTTGCTCCAATGGTGTAATGGTAACATACGAGACTTCCAATCTCGTGCCCCGGGTTCGATTCCCGGTTGGAGCATATTTAATATTAAATAAAATATTTAATATTAATATATATTATAATGGAAACAAAATATATAATTGTTATAATATTAATACTACTAATTTTATTTTTGTTATATAAAAATAATGAACATTTAACATTAACAGATACTTCATCAGAAGCAATTCAAAATGTTGCAAAAATATATGCTGATGCTTCTGGTACTGCAACATTTAATAATATTAGATTAAATAATATTATATTAAATAATGATTTAGACATATCTGGTCATACAACTTTTTATGGTCCAACAGATATTATTGGATATGATTTAAATGTTATTGGTGTAGTTAATGCAACTCGTGTAGGAGGGCGTGATATTAAATATAACGGAGTAGATATTAGACAATGGTTAATTGGTTGCGTTATACATAATCAAAAAGATTCACGACAAAATACTGGTTATTTATTAAACTTATATGCTGGTGATTACAATTTTACTGGAAGTAATGGTGAAACAGTTTGGAATAATATGATAGATATAATAGTTGTTTATCCAGGATTTGTTGTAGAAGCATGGAAAGATGAATTTTCAGGAGAGAAGGTTACAATTATTAATGCAGATAATTTACCATTAAGAGTTAAAACAGGTTCAGTTGTTTATGATAATGGAAATAATCCAAGTAGATATAAAATAGAAGGTTCTTTTGATTATAATGAAATATCAAGTATAAAAGTATCATTACTTGATGAAAATTTATGGATGCAACATAAACCATCTTAATCATTTTAATAATAAATATATTCATTATTAAAAATAAAAAAAGTTGATTTAAAAACTGTTTGGAAACTAAGCAAATATATATACAAATCGGTAGGTTTCCCGAGCGGTCAAAGGGGTTGGGCTTAAGATCCAATATCGCAAGATTTCGTGGGTTCGAATCCCACACCTACTATTGCCTTTATGATGTAGCGGATAGCATGCAAGCCTTCTAAGCTTGTCGCCCGGGTTCGATTCCCGGTAAAGGTACTGTCTCTATGATGTAGCGGATAGCATGCAAGCCTTCTAAGCTTGTCGCCCGGGTTCGATTCCCGGTAGAGATACT
>JACCDO010308259.1_pt1 | contig 11634 bp, 3 predicted proteins | sample 7446101 | NCBI WGS metagenome assembly JACCDO01 (sample SAMN15323440, study PRJNA562643) | freshwater metagenome | isolation source: river surface water | place: USA:Blue River Watershed | collected 2017-08-16
CGTCAGAGCAGTATCCTTGTCGACCTCACTGCTCATGAAGGCTTCTTGTCTACGATATGCTCTACATCGAGCGCAATCTTTGAAAGTCCTGTGTGCGCGTCCGGTCATGACGACGGCGTCGGCCTTCAGAACAATGCAGGTGGTGCCGTCTCAAACTTTCGGGCTTCTGAGGATGTACCTCGTCACGGGAATCAAGACAATTCCTACTCTCCGCCAGGCGAAGACAGCGACGATGACATTATCTGGGAATCATGCGATGTGCCTGTTGAGAAAGCTGTCCAGGCAGAATCCGTTATCCACTCACCACTCGATTCACAAAGGACAACGTCGCCGCCATTGCTATCAAGTGCGCAACTTGCGACGAACCCATCAAAAATCGCGTCAGATCCAGAGAATGTATTGCTTATTCCCCAGTCGCATCGCGACAAGATTGAGCTGGGAAATACAGTTGTAAATAGCGCAGGAATGACTGGCGAATTGGGGTTTCAAGAGCCAGAGGCCACCGTCCATGCCAGCGAGATTGCTTCATCATTCAAAGGTGCTTCGTTTCAAGACGAAGGCGCGGATCGGACGGCGCGCATCGCGGATGTTGCAGATGTCTCTGACCTCCCTGCGGATACGGAAGATAATGATCAGGAAATATGCATTTTTGCCGAAATTCCGAATGAAGCTAAATACCTTAATCCAGAACATGGCACTGCCTTGCTCGAGCGACAAGAACCTGCTCAGGAAATTTCTGCTGAAGTGCTGCAGAGTATGATACAACAGGAGCAGGAACAGGAAGTTGAGTATCGACGATTAAATCGCAAAGCGGCAAGAGATGCTGATTCTTTGTCAGAAGAGATGAAAGCAGAGGTCATCGCACTCATACAGGCTTTTGATCTGCCATACATCATTGCCCCTTTTGAAGCAGAAGCGCAGTGTGCCGTTTTGGAAAAATTGGGTTTGGTGGACGGCATTGTGACAGAAGATAGCGATGCGTTCCTATTTGGAGCGCAGTCAGTTTATAGAAACATTTTCAATGACAAGAAGTTTGTTGAAGTATACATGTCTTCGGACATCAAGCAAGAGCTTGGCCTGGACAGAAAAGAGCTCGTGGCTCTTGCCTATCTGCTCGGAAGTGACTATACGGAGGGCATTACTGGAATCGGCATCGTCAATGCAATGGAGATCGTACAAGCCTTTCCTTGCGGAGTAAATGCAGATGAGGCGAGTGCCATTGCCGGGCTCGCTGATTTTAATCGGTGGCTGCAAGGATACGATTTCAAAGACACTATTCATGAGCTAACTGCGAAGAGCAAAGGAGCCAGAAATAAGCGGAAAATAGACGAGGAAGAAGATATAGACACTTTAACTGGCGAAGGCGTGCAAACTGCTGCAAGAACGGAAGGTGTTGTGAACAGCAAATTGCAACAGTTTCAAATGAAACACAAGTCAGGACGATCGAAATGGGTTGTGGATGCCGCAACCTTTCCTGATCCCGTAGTGGCCCGAGCCTACCTTAGTCCGGCTGCTAGCTATGAAACCTCTGAATTTAAGTGGACTGTGCCAAAGTTGCATCGGGTTAGAGCATTTTGTGCGCATGCAGTTGGTTGGACAGAGAGTGAGATGGACGTTAGCATTGACCCAGTATTGCTGCGCTTTTCGCAAAGAAATGCACAGCCGAAAATCAACTCTTTTTTCCATATGCAATACGATCATGAGCATCGTGTGGCAAAGATATCCTCAGAGCGACTACAAGCATCAGTCGCCCAGTTGGTTGGCAACGATGTCAGCAACCTTTCTTTGCTTGGTAGCAACAAGAAAAAGGCGAAAAAGCAGAAAAAATAACGTAATATACAATATGAACATTTTTTTAAACGGTGTACAAATATAAATATCCTTAAATGACAATGTTGAGCGTATACAGCGCTCTTTTAAGGTTAATGCCTCCATTTTAGCTGTCAGCGTCTCGGAGCACTGCCACGTGATGTTAACAAGTTCATCCGTGAAATAGCGATTGGTCGGATGCTGTTTACGCCTACAGCGCTACTAGCCATACTGCTTTCTTATAACCCCTGTGTAGCCGCTAATTGCAGAGAGTGAACTGATGCTTTGCGCATATGGATGTCCATCTCCAGCGATGGAAGAACCCGTGTGTAGAAGCGTTTCTCTCGGCTCTCGACTAATTCTGCTGGCTGAATCAAAGGCAGACCCTCCTATTCCCTTTGTTTTCGGTTTGGAATTCGGATTTGTAAGGGGTCTTGCCATACGCAAATCTGGGACTTGCGACAATCGCTCTTTTAGATGTTCATTCTTCATTTGCAGCTTCGAGCACTCTATTTCGAATTGGTAAAGTCGCAGACGAATCTCACTATTATCTTTTTCAAGCCGATCCACATTTTGACTGTGCTCGCGAGCTTGCGCTAAAGCGTTATCTTTTAGAGTATTAGTACTAAATCCCCAGTCTTTAAGCTGAGAGTTCTGTAATCTCAACGACATTAGCTCTTTACTATATTTCGCAACTGATTCTTCTAGTTCCTTTATTTGTTTATATAGATTTTCAGTCTCTGCATTTACTACCTCTCTGCGATATGTTTCGTTTGCTCGTAGCTGCCGTTCTTTTTCAATATCCTCTAATAAGAGGCGGTGTTTATTTTCCACGACTGTGACTGTCAGTTCTGCCTCGGAAAGCTTATCCTTGAAATCCTTCTCCATGACACGTACTTCTTCCACAACGTCTTTCATAGAGTCTCGCTCTGCTTTAAGGGCTTCGAAAAGTTCTTTGCTGTAGGCACGCTCTTCCCAGTAAGCTCTATAATTTGTTATACATTCTGTACATTTGCAACCGCAATGAAGTTCAGTCAGCTCGTCTGCATGCTCCATCTTCTTCCGAATAATGTGAGGGTATTTCGGTTTACCAAATTTCCAGTGTGGATTATTCTTGTCTGGGCTCGATGACTTTTTGTCTTTTCCGCTGACAATTAGGTAGCCAGGTATTGGCTTCTCGTGGACTTCTTCAGATGGTCTCTTTGGTATGATTCCATCATCTAACAAGGATGCAAATGCCCCTAGTCCATATTTATCTGCTACATTCATATCTAATACACTGAATTACCTAAATAAAGGAGTCTGAAGCTTCATAAAAAAGGTTTTTCAAACCATTTGCATTTTGGATACTTTAAAATTCCTGCTTTGGAATTCCGAGTGTAATGAGCAGAACAACAAGTGTCTTCTCACACAAGGGCGATGTTTTAATTTTTAGTGGTAAAGACTATATAACGGACCAAAGCTTGTTCTGCTCATTTGTTTCATTTTTTCCCTTAATAATAGATGAATTCGCCAGGATTTTGTTGGGAAAACTTCGAAATTACAGTACATGAGGCCTCTGGAAAAAATGTCGAAGCAATTCTATGGCAGACAGATATTGCTTCAGAGCATGCAATGGGAACTGATCTCGATGCTGTCAAAAAGTCATTGATACACTGCGCTTTGAATTTTTCGGATAATAAAGGCGTCGTAACCAGAGTGTACCAGCTTCTCAGTGACATAGAGATGTTGGCCTCACCGAGTGCACGAATCAATAATCATGATTTACCTTTAGTTATAAAATTCTTCGCAGAACATTGTGTGGCATTTAATGCTAATGTAGATGTTGCATTAAGCAGTTTTGAGTTTATGTCCGTGCTGATTGGCAATCACTCCGGTTTGTTCAGTGAACATTTGACAAATGTGAGCGTTCTGTTGAACATGACGAAAGTTCTTCAATTGCACATTCACTCTAACCCAATAAAGCGGGCTGCTCTAAAGATTTTTTCTGTTTTCTTTTCCGAAGTGCAGCAGAGAAATGCGCCTCCAGATATGGTCACTGTGTATGGTGCGCTTCTGCCGGTGTGTGCAGATATTTTACTAATCAATCGTGAGGAAAGTGATATTGTGTGTACTTCTTTAAGTATTTTATGTAATTTTTTGCAGCATGCTCCAGGTAGAGATGTTGCACGTCCGCATTATGGCACACTTGTCAGTGGTGTTTCCGCGCTGCTAGGACATGTAGCTCATCCAGAGAAAGATGACCAAGAGTTGGATGCAAGTATTTGCAGTCAGTGTTTTGCAATACTTGATATCGTTTTAGATGGAAGCGTAAACGAAAATTGTCTTCTTGACGTTGCTGGTCCTGTGCTTCGTTTTTGCGCAACTTCTGTGAAGCGTATATTCAATCCTAAGACTCAAGGCGATGCGAATATCCTAGCTCTCGGCAGCCTGCTCAGAGTGCTTCTTGCTCTTGTGAGAGAGCCAGATCTCCTTTGTCTTGCTATGGATGATCTGAGCGATATTCGTGTACACCTAACTTCCATTTTTCAAGCTCTCGAACCGATTTGGTCGGGTTGTGATGTTGCGACATTCTCAAAGTGCGATTTAGTGTGTGACGTACAACGAGCTGCTTGTGGTCGAGAAAGCCTCGCGCTCCTGGCATCCTTTAAAGCACTGCCTGATGGTCTTCAGCCTGTATCAATAAGAACAGATCCAGCGTTCGTTTCGAACCCTAACCCGCCACCCGCACATGCTCCAGAAAGCACTGAAATTCCTGAAAAGCTCAGCACCCCGTTATTTAGTAAAGACAATATCGTGCGCAAGGTCGTGGTCCAAGATATGACTCATGCTTGTTCTGAAAGCACCGCACAAGATCAGGCCGAAGATGTAGCGTACAACTTCTCAGCTGCCACTACATTGCCCATTTCGACCAAGAACGAGGAAGCATCTGTGTTGGGTAACAGTAGCTCAGCAGGTGATCGCGTCGTAAATAAAGACCTTATTGCATTTGCAAATGATTGCCATAAGCAGGCGAGTTTGGCCATTTCTCGCGCCGACATGATGCACGGAATGTTCCTGAGCGCGGCAAAGCGAATCGAAGTGCTCATGGAAGAAAACCGGATTCTCCGAATGCAGGTGGTGGGGCTCGGTGGCCAGGTCAGCGATCGACCACATGCTTCAGCTAGCATTGTCCCTGCCGCTTCGTTTGATGGTGATACTCTGTATGCTACGTTTCCTCAAACGCCAGTGCATTTGAAAGACTGCTCATCGTCCGTTGGTACATTACCTGTAACTCCTGAACGGGAGCAATCAAGGCTCCAAAAGCCCCAAATGGATAATAAGCAGGCAGCTATGATTATATCCGGAATGCATGAAGCATTAAGTGCTCTGCGTGCGCAAAAATGCAAATCAGGCGAACAACCGTTAAATCCTGAAATCATGTCGTCTGAACAGCTGCAGCCCTATGTAGAGACGTTCAAGCTGGGCATGGCCTATGCTAAGGCTCACTTTAGTACCCCAACTGAAAAACTTAAACCTGGCTCATTGGCTCTTTCTAGTGTGCGTCGATTCGTTAAAGCTATCGGGTTGCTAGACGCCGAATTCACCATGAAAGACGTCGATATAATCCTTTCGCACGTGGGTGTGCACCACGTGAGCGTCTTCGGGTTCACCTATATCTTACTTATTTGTGCTGGCAAACGATATCCCTATCATTCTTACGATATAATTCTTACCACGCTCTGCATGGCGATGTCAGGCTGCATGTCCTCTGACTCTGCGACGCCCAACCGCGATGTCACCATCACGCTACATCGGACCAGCCTTGGTGCCGAAGTTCAGGGTCTCGTCAATAAGCTTTTAGACAGTGAGAAGCATACTTTACATGTTATCTTTCAGTCTTATGTGGCGAATGTACTGCATAAACGCAAACACTGGTCGCTAGAATCTGCGTTGTCGTTTGCGCTGGATTTTGAAATAATTCCACAAGTCGCTGCCATCGAACAGCTTCATGCCTTGTTTCGCCAACATGCTCGAGAGGAGAATAAAATGGAATATCAAGACTTTTGTGACCTGCTTGTTTCACTTGCCCATGTTGTGAATATTGAGCGCAGAGACTTGACTTGGAAATTTGACGCGCAGGGTCCTGCTTGTGAGGGTCTTCTGCTCCTTTGTGACTTATTTATGCTTATGAACTCGCGTGTAGTTCATTGGCATACCAAAGTCTCGAAGAGATTAATGCAAAATCACAGATCTATTCCAGTTGTGTCCTTCAACCTGCAGTCCATTCGAGTTGCACAGCAAGGTTTGAGTCCGCAACCAGCAGCTGCTTCCCTGGCTGAGAAGCTAGTGATATTGTAAAGTTTAGTGTTCTAGTATATATATGTTACGAAGCTAAAAAAAGGAAAATGATCAACTTAAATTTGTTGCATTACTTTCTTCCGCCGCGAATAACGCGGTTGAAGGGGCCAATGTCAGGGTCTGTCACGTATTTCCAGAGCACGTATGTCCAGCTCTTGTGCTGCGGCAAATTGTTGTAATATTCAGGTGCGATTCTACGCACTTCGGGAAGTCTCCATCCTGGGACTTTGGGGAAATCGTGGTGCTCATTGTGATATCCAACATTCCAGCATATCCAGTTCAAGGGGCCGTAGTAAGAATAGGTCTCAACTTTGTCACCGGGGAACACGTAATGCTCGGCAATGAAGTGACCTGCAACAGGGTGAAAACCCATTCCCAGAAGCGTAGATGCCACCAAAAATCCCAGACCGCGAAGGCCACAAAAGTGCACGACAATTAAGTCGGAAATTACAATTACGACAGTGTTCATGATGTCCATCAGCATCGGTACTTTAGGGCGCACCAGTGTGGGTCGCAATGCATAGAAACCGGGTTGTAAGAGCAACCATAAGGCTTTTAGAGGCGTATTAGTAAAGAATCTACCCTCCCATGGTGTTGGGATGTCTTGATCAATCTCAAAGTCACCCTGGTACATATGGTGCTCCATGTGGTAACGTTTAAACATTGTAGAAGATGGAATACCCATACCGATGTTGCAAAATATACCAAAATACTCGTTCATCTTAGGAGATGCAAACAATAAATTATGGGAAAGCTCGTGTGTCATTAAAGATAAGGCATGACTAGCAGCACCACCATAAATCCAAGCGACCAAGAACCAAGCCCCGAAAGACCAATTTTTCTGGTAGTAAGCGAGTGTCAGTTGGATGACCACGATAAGAAATGCAAAAGGTGCTGGGCGCCAGTCAGAACCAAACAATTTCTGAATCTCTGGGTACTTTTTAAGGATCTCTTTTTGCCTTACAATGTGCGGTTCTTTCTCTTCACTGAAAATGAAAGCTTTCCTCATTTTTTCCCCCTTTTCGGGCCAAGAGTCAAGGCTCTTTCCGCCTTGACCTTTACCTGAACCTGCTCCTTTTCCCATTCTTACGATTTAGTACCAAGCCGAGAGGTAAGTCAAATCGTTGCCTATGAAGGCGTCCTCGGGGGAACTCTCCCACACTGTCTGTGGGAGCTACTTGTACCACAATCCGATTTTGAAGATCCCAAGACGTACTCCTCCATTATCGTTGTTTAACGTATGCAACGTAGATACACAAAAAAACAGACCAAAGGCAAATCGCTATAGCTACAATGGGAACCATATTGAGCCGAGCAAAAATATAGGGAACCATAAGTAGCGTAGGCTCCCCGTGTTGGATTTAGTTGGCGTTGTAATCTAAGATTAACGTATGGCTTTGGCGTACTTTAGACCGTTTCAGTAATTGATTATTTAATTAGGTTGTTAGGATACTTCTATTGTTTAATTTGACTGAATGAGTGAGGAATCATTTAGAAGCTTACAGCGCTGACTGTAAAGGTGCCGAGGCAACTCCACCATTACCAGCGCATACAATGGGTCATCCCCAATACCAGGGTGGAGCAGGTAGCAGTGACATATGATGTCTCTAACCCCTTTTCACTTCCGATGTTGTCGAACAGCTTAAGGCGTTACAAGACATTCCTCTCATAATGAAGATTATGTACGATCCGGCCCCACAGGTCCCAGTGGACCGTGGTGCGATCATAACTAGAGATCGCTCGTACCTTGTTCTTCACTCGTGTTTGTAAGTTATAACTGAAGACTGATCATCTTTAGAGCCTTATCTTACATATAGACTTACATTCCCGTTACAGCTAAGACTACATTATGATGGATGATATTATGAAAAGAGCCACGAAAACACTGAAAGTGCTTGTTTCATCTGATGAAATATCTCTACTTCTCTGAAAAGAACAAGGTTGTTACATTTGTTAAAAATGTGAACTCTTGAATGTGGGATCCGGCGTGTTGGATGTCCCACATCTACCGCTGTAGGTCTATCAGAAAATGCTCTCGCTCCCAACACTTGCCGTTTACTGGTGTTACCTTCTAATTAAGCAAGATATTTGCACGTTTTATAGAACTTTTGCATTTTTTGTACACTAGCTTTGCAAATTAAATATCGTTGACGTTTTAATTGTGATTAAGACGAGTGTAACAACTTGTGAGAACTGTGAGGCAGAGTCAGGTTGCTTTTATTTAGGCTATCAGTCTAATCCTTTTAGTGAGTATGTTCGCTAGAAGCAACTTTGTGCAGAATAGCCTCTCGAAGGTAGATGAACGTGAAGAGAGAACTGACGAAGAATTATTGGAAGAAGTCCATCGAGAGCAACGAGAGCGAAATAGAACTGTTGAAGAAGAGTTTGGTTCACATGGAATTTTGCATGAGTATGGTAAAGTTTGTTTTTTTTGTAGGAAGTTTACCGTCGGCGAGTGGGAAACCGGGTTTACTGGCTGTGTGATCTGTGCTATTATTCTTGCTGGCATACTTGTCGGTATAGACACCTATGATTCCATGAAAGATAATGCAATTTGTAATGCATTAGAAACTGTTGTGTTGGTTGTTTTTGCAACTGAATGTGTGCTTAAAATCATTGCAGAAGGAAAACAGCCGTACCGGTTCTTCATTAATTCTGATGGCGCGTGGAACACTTTCGACTTCTGCGTGGTATTACTTTGCATGCCATTTTTTTCAGAGATATTTGGAGCTAAATCTCCAGCAATTCGAATTATTTCGAGATTGTTTCGACTGTTTCGTGTCGCAAAGATTGTTCACCAAATTCCCGCATTGCAAGTGATAGTAAAAGGACTTGTTGGTGGTTTAAAGTCTATTATTTACGTAGCCACGCTTTTGGTACTCGTGTTTTATCTGTATAGTATCATTGGGGTTTATATGTTTAGAGAAAATGATCCATTCTATTTTGGAACAGTGTCATCAGCATTGCTCACCCTGTTCAAAGTGTGCACCCTGGAAAATTGGGGCAACGTTATGTACATCAACTTGTATGGTTGCTACGACTACGATGGCGGGATTTACTTGTCTGAGAATGAAACAACCCCAAGTGTTTGGGCAATTGTACCAGATTTTTATAAATGCGTTTCGCCCAATGGGCAGCCTGGTGTCGCCGCATTCTATTTCATCAGTTTTACGGTCGTGTCCTCACTGGTCATGTTATCTCTTTTTATCGGTGTAATCACCATGAGTATGCAAGAAAGTCTTAGTGATATGAGACGAGAAGCCGAAGAAAATAATCGTAAAAAAAGGTTGATCAAGGCAGAGCTTGAAATCTCCGCGCTAGCAGCCAAAAATGCGGCTCTTAAAAAGCAGAAAGACGAAGCAAACACTGTAGTCTTAGCTAGCAAGCGATTAAGCATGAACTTACGGAGCAAATTAGAAGGTGGTAACAATAGTTTAGTTGATTCACTGAAAAGCAGGAAAGCATCAGAACTTATCGATTCCTATGAGAACCATGACGATAGTGATGAAAACTTTTCCAGTGAGGCAAGTATATCTTGGTCTGACAGCATCGCGTGGATCCGCAAAACTAGATGCATCGAAGCCTTGTTCGGACCCGCCAGTCGAAAACATAAGTTTAGCCATACAGAGAAAAAGGCTATGCGAGATATGGCCGAAATGAAAGCGTTGATGATGCAAGCTTGGCATGGAACCAAAACGTCTACCGACTATCATCATAACCTGGACATACTTCAGGAAGGACATATTGACAAGTACATACGACATTTAGGTATTTACGCGCGACATATTCTGGAGCTACAGTTATTTCAAAATTTTATCACTTTTGTCATTGTGCTGACGGCAATCGTTGTAGGTGTGGAAGCGGACTACGCGACGGATGACAATGCCCCTACCTTCAATGTCATAGAAAAAGTTATTTTTGCTATATTTGCAGTTGAAGTTATATTGCGATTTCTAGCTGATGATTGTGTTCTTAAGGAATATTTTGGCAATTCTTGGAATGCCTTCGACTTTTTTGTCGTGGTCTTATCAAATATTCCAGGAGGTGGGACGCTTGTCGTGATGCTCCGATTGGTTCGTCTGTTGCGTGTCTTGAAGTTAGTGAAGTCTTTGCCACAATTGCAAGTTATTGTTAATGCCTTGCTGATGGGTCTTACCTCTATTGGCTATATTGGCGTTATTATGCTTTTGACTTTTTATTTATTTGCAATCTTGGGTATTATTTTGTTCAAAGAAAACGACTCGTTAAACTTCGGGCAACTGCATCTCGCTATTGTGGCTCTGTTTAGAGTCGCCACGTTAGATTCGTGGGCGGAAGTGCTGTACATTAACTATTATGGATGTGACGTATATCCGCCGTTTTTTCAGCAGAGCATGCCGATCCACTCGTGCACAAGCCCTAAGGCCCAGCCTGCTATGGCGTCCGCATTTTTCATTGTCTTCATTATCGTAGGAGCATTGGTGATGATCACCCTCTTTGTAGGTGTGGTTACGACTTCTATGGAAGAAGCGACGCGAATGCAACTCCTTGAACTAGAGATCGAAACACGAATTTTAAATTTATGTCAAGAACGTTCAATTTCCACTTCTCAACTGGATATTTATAGGCGAGTGTTTTCTATGTTAGATCTCGATGGAGGCGGTACTATTGAAGGGTCCGAGCTGAAACACGGACTTCAGGCGGTCAATATTGAATGCGATGACCAGCAATTGTCGATATGGGTGAAGGAAGTCGACATCAACTCCGATGGCGTCATAGACCTCATCGAGTTCATCATCTTCATGACAAACATGAAGAAGAAAGCTATCGCGGAACAAGAAGCCAAAGCTTCTCGAAAAGGAGCAGATGCGTTTTTGAGGCTTAGACAGAAAGCTCTAGAGAGAAAATCTGCTGGTGTGAAAAATGTAGCTCTTGATGGTAGCGCGAATTCAAGTCTGGACTCGGAGCCGCCCGTCGGTCTCGTGGCTAAGCTGAGGCGGAGCGGTTCTGCAATCTTACGCGGCAAAAATGACAGCAATAGCGCCGCGATTAAGTCTGAGCCTGCCCCTGGTTTATTGGGTCAACTTGTTCGGAAAAGCTCCGCATTTTTCCGTGGCGGGGACGACACTGACTCAGCACATGAATCTTCTCCTTCTAAGCCCAGTCTGTTTCAAAGAGCGAATTCTGCGTTGTTTGGTGCAAAAGCGGCAAAAGTGCATAATTCGGAAGTAAAGCCGTGGAAGTATGAACCTGATTCTGACGAGGAAGAGGATGAAAACGAAGCGGACATTTCTTTGAGTGCGAATAACTTTACTAAGGAACCGACGCGTTCCGACGTCGACGATAAAGTTAGTGAAGCCGTCGCAGCAGATCGTGATATCGGACATTCCGAAGGCGCAGGAGAACGCGAGGATGTCGCAGACAAACAGACGCGTTCCGACGTCGACGATAAAGTTAGTGAAGCCGTCGCAGCAGATCGTGACATCGGACATTCCGAAGGCGCAG
>JACCDO011987442.1_pt1 | contig 11632 bp, 6 predicted proteins | sample 7446101 | NCBI WGS metagenome assembly JACCDO01 (sample SAMN15323440, study PRJNA562643) | freshwater metagenome | isolation source: river surface water | place: USA:Blue River Watershed | collected 2017-08-16
TACTAAGAACTCGAAGGAAGAGCTAAAGAAATGAGTGAGTGAGTACGTGAGTTATAGTGAGTGAGTGAGTGAGTGAGTGAGTGAGTGAGTGAGTGAGTGAGTGAGTGAGTGGGTGAGTGAGTGAGTGAGTGAGTGAGTGAGTGAACGGGTGCTTAAGGCAGTACCTTGAGACTTGTTTATTCGACGACGAAGCTACTCCCAGCAGCGTCGGTACCATTATCAACTGGATCGACGGTAGGATAGTCGGTACTTTCTCATGAATAATCTGCAAACACTCCAATGTGCACAGCTGGATCTTGACGGAACCGTCTTCCAGTTTCTCCAGAATGCGATCGACTATGTTGTCCAGCTTGTTGGCGTTCTTCAGTACCGTGTGATGATTGGTGATGACTTCAGTGAGCTGGTTCAACGCCGAACGGCGATCAATCCAATTTTGATTTAATAACTGGTTCAATAAATCAGGGATGATCATCAACTCACTGTTGCTTTCTAATGCGCGCTTTGCTGCCGCTGCATTCGCACGTGACGGAGTGTTGGACCGACCTACCGGAGTCTTAGGTGTCTTAGGTGTCTTGGGTTTCATCGCGTTCATCACAGCTTCGTCGTCATCACCACCTGGGAAATCTGGCATATTCTTATGAGACCCTCGTGTTGGGCTGGACGTCACACTGTTATTTCCCGAGGATATCATGGATGGCGCACGAGAACGCTTCGGCGATACACTAAGTGGAGTAAATTATTAACTGCGTGAGTAAGTAGAAAGGAAAGGGAAGTAATACCTTGTGGCGCCTCTCGAGTCTGACGTGTACAGCGGGGTTTGTTCTTTCAGCGACTTGTTAATCTGATCAATGCTTATGTACTGCTCTAGCTCGCTCTTGGTGTACAGCCCTTGCTCTAGTAGCAGCTTCACTATACTCCTGCTACCGGCTCTCGCTTCGGGGGCGGAATCACCAAGTAATTTACTTAATTTTAAGCGAAGAGTATCTAACTCACGACTGCCACGCAGCTCCACACCCTTCCGCATCAATAATACTAACATGAACCCCACCACTTTACCTCTGATACTGCTATTGCGGTGCTCGCAATTGCTTATTAACGCATGTAACGCCCGCAGACTATTGACGGAGTCAATCATCTGCAGGATCGCATTTTCGGCTACTTCCCCTAAGAAATTACTACTGTCACCACATCGTTTCACTACCGAGTTCACAATGGTCAATACCTCGCTGTCCATCACCGTATTGAGGCCAAGGAAGAGGTCGTTAATGGTTAGAATAGCATTCTTTGCAACCGCAGAACGAAGATTATCAACCTGTCTTAGTACCCCCACAATGATAGAATGGAGTGAGCCAGAGTTGGTGATCAAGCTGCGATGATGCAGGGCAATGCGACGAATAGAGTTCAATGTGTTGAATATTTCCGGCCAGTCTTGCGTGTCCAGTCCAAGCATTGCTTTATTGAATTCCTTCGTGGGATTAGTGGAAGGTTCGATTTCAGAGGCATCTAAATACTCTAAAGCGTCTGGTTTCAACCCACTTTTGTATTCCCCACTCGTATTCGTGGATGCAGTGGGTGTGGAGGCGGTCTTATACCCGCTATCAAAATATGAATTATTAACACTCGCACTGCGTCCTCGATCAGGGGAAAGTAATGAAGCATTTTCGTTGCTTTCATTCATCATAGCTAATCCCCCTCCTTGATCGCGGCGTTTCCGCTGATCGAAGGAAGAGACTCGCTCTGATTGCGAGTAGAAGGTATCGGTGTTAGTGTCGACGTCACTTTCCTCATCGCGAGGGACTTCAATAGGTTTTGGTATATTCCTCCGTTTCATCTGAGGGATTTTATCCCCGTTCGTAGTAGCCGCTGCGTTATTCTTGTTGTAATTCTTGTTGATGTAGCTCGACAGGGTGTCGTTCTCCATCAGCTTCTCCTCGCGAAACGGTTTCTCTTGGCGAGGTGACGTTTTGGTGCTTTTCTTGGTGCTGTGACTGTGCTGATTGTGTGAAATATCGGGGTTATCCGTGGTAAAATTCTTATCAATGACTTGCAGCGCTACCCTTTCCATAAACGCCTCTCGTTTGCGGGATATTTGCTCCGTTTCCTCTAAGTAGTTGGGCACGGAGTTGAAGTTATTATACTTCTTCACGATGCTTGAACCATCTTCCTCATCACCATTATTTTTAAATTTATTTCGTATCCCACTTCCACCAATGATATTCGACGCTGCAATACTGATCGAGCGAACACCATCGGACGTATTCGGGGTGCGGTCATTGACCGCATGTGCATCGTGCAAATTGGTGCTGACTTCAGCACTATGAGCTCGACGGGAACCAGGCTTTTTACCAGCTTTTTTAATTGATTTGAGTTTACTTCTATCTACCGAAAGCGTTACTTTGGTATCCTCTGTATCGCTCTCACCTAGCATATTTGGTGTCCAAGGAGAGTCTAAGGTGCGATCGGATGACGTCAACGTGATACTGTTGCTGCCCCAAGATGGAGTGTAGTTCAAGGCACTAACCGTATCATTGTGATCATTATTACGCTTATGCTTATCACCACGCTTTGCAAGGTTATCTTTGCTGTTGCGACGACTATTGCTTACTTCGTTATCTCGACGATTTATTGGGGGCATAATGTCCACATCCTTGTCGCGTGGCGACTCCTCCACTGCCTCCAAGAAAGTTGGTTTACTCTTGACTAATGCAAATGGAAGAGGCGAGTATAGTGATGTGTTGGGAGTAGTTATTGGTTTCTCGATGGATAAACTTGTGCTTCCTTTGGGATTCGGTGAATGAAGTGGCGCCTCTACACTGACACTTGTCTCTTCTTCTACTTTCGAAGAGTTATCAATAAACAAATCCTTCAGACTTTCCTTCAGACTATCTATTTCAGTCAACACATTCTCCTTCTCTTGCTTCTCACTCACGTCTGGTGTTGCTACGGGAGGAACGACAGGATCAGGCGAAGCTGCTATATTACTATTCAATGTTAATGTGAAATTATACTTTGGTTTCATAGGGGGTGTGGAGGGCGACAGTATTGCGACCTCATCGGGTATTAGCGCCGCTGCACTTGGTGTTGGGGACACAAACGCACCATAAGCAGCAGTATTAACGGCTTCTGCTTCATTGTCGGCTTCGCTCAGCCCTAATAAGTGTTGAATTAGAGGATAGATCGTCACGTCAGACAATATGGATGAGAATAATGTGTTTTTGGCTCTTTTCGTTATAACTTTTTGCATTGGAATATTGATCGTGCAGTCCTCGTCTAGCACCAAAAGGTCTAAAAACATTTCTGGTAGTGTGTCCACACCGACATCTTCGCATAATGATGGATATAACAACTTGTACACCGCACCTACTATATCAATAGAAATGTCTTTCGTTAGTTCGGTAATCACATCAGAGCTAGTAATGCACGCTGCAGCCGTGGCGGCTATGCGTACCAGTGACAGCTGCTGTGCTGTATGGGTTGCCTGGAATGTTGACACTGGATCTTCGATACCGCTATTTTCATTGGTGATACTTGTTGTTTTATAATTAGCTCGCACTTGTATGCAGCGCATAAGTGCAATAACTGCTAATTTAAATGAATATTCTGGTCTTCCTTGTGATGTCTTACGCCCTTGCTCAACAGCAAATACAATGAATTTATCCATCACATGAAATGGTAAATGTGCAGCTAGTGAATATGCTAGCCGTGATACGTGATGTCTCAAGACGACGCGTGAATCTTCAAAATATCTTAATAATTTTGGAAATAATGTTGCAACTTCAGGTAAAAATGCTTCTATATAGGCGATAATCAGTAAATATTTTATTTTAAATTTGAGAAAACGAATATGAACGCACCTGCATGCTCTTCAGCAAATAGCTCCATTAGTTTCAATCCGTTTATTACTACTTGTAATGCTTCACATGCCATATTTACAATAATTTGTCTTATTACTTTAGATATGTCCGCTTTCGCCTTTTCTTTCATATTGGAGCTCAAACTGCTATAAATAGCAATAATTTCTTCTAAAATCAAACTTAATTCATCAACTGATTGCACTAATAACCATTGCTCAGTCACTGAATGTGGTAAAAATGAAATATCTAAAACTCTGGGTGTAATAGGCACAGCTGCAGTATGATTTAATGAGTATAAACGAAAAGTACACGAATAAGTGTATGAATTAATACCTTGGGATGAATTGGAACCATTAGTGGGGTTGATAAGTATCAATTTTCTTGCATTGATAAGAGGACTTGGTTGAGCAGTTGCCGCGCCAGCAACGCTATTATTTGGGGGGCTCCTGACACGAGGAAGGTTCATGGTAACGAAGGACTCATGGCTCACTGGAAATGGACTCTTGCGCCTGTTTATATCGACCAGTCGCGGACTATCTATTGTCTTTTGATCGAAAGACTCTTTTCTGTTGATCAACTTTTTACCAGTTTCTCTGCCGGTACCTTGTACCGGTACCAGTTTAAAAAAAAAACTGAGCGGAGAAATGAGAATAAGTATGTATTTACATTACAGTTTTATGGTAGTCACGAATCTTTGCAGTTGTCGTGGCACTTGATCTTGCTTTGTCAACTTTACTGCGATATTCTCGACGTTGGTCAATGAAGGCTCGTCGTTGTTGATACCTTTGTTCGATTATATTACCTCTTCTGATAGCCCGATGATACTTCAATAGCACTAAACCCAATTCATTGTCCGAGAGTTTCATTAAATCTGTTGGTGTACCACCTCCAGGGATATTATTCAATTGATTTCCTAGTCTCAATACCTCTTCACGTTGTAATGCAAGCACTGAAGGTCTTGTTTCTTCTACCTTTGGACGTTGCTTGTAATATTTATTGTAAATTCTGTTACCAACTGTCTTGCCACTTGGTAATAACAACTCACCAATTGCGGTCACTTCTACTCCTACAACCTCACCGTCTTCGTCAAATACTATGTTATCATCTTCATAAGACGATGTAAAATCATAGAAATCTTCAACTTCATCGATATCAATCTCTTCATTATATGCTAATTTGCAGTGGGATTTACTAATCATATGATGCTGTACAGGCTTGCCTGGACGTAATTGCTTTTGACAGTATATACAAAGTCCACCTAATTTCACTTTTTCATTCAAGTATTCAATTAAACCTTCTTTGTCTACTAAGTATTCTTGTTCGGGAAGGAAAAAGCCATAAGTGTTCAACATATAAGCGATATTATCATCCACGTTATCGAATGACTTGTTATCAAAAATACAATAATTTGATCCAGTTGGTAATGGCACTTCATCTTCTTCCTCGATCTCTTCATCTTCTTCATCTTCAACATCCTCAACAACTACTTCGCTACTAGTTGCACTAATTATACTATCAATTCTGTCCTCTGAGATTCCTATTTCTTTTGCTGTAGTTCTTAAATCATCTTTACCTTCCTTTGTTACTTTTATTGATTGTTTCTTTTCACCAATTTTCCCTCCTCCTCCTTTTGATGGTGATGGTGGTGATGGTGGCAATGTTGCTGCTGGTTTCTTATTACTATTTAATACTTTCTTTCCACTCAATATAAAATCTTTTTCAGTTACTGCAGTAAGACCATTCGCACGACGCTTGCTGTTGAATATATGCCAGTCACTCTTATAGTGACTCTTCACCTGAAAGCGAGAGTAAGTAAATAATTATCTTAGCAAGTGTATAAAAATGAATATAAAGTTTGTGCAAATAAATAAGTGTGTGAATAAATGAACAAATAAGTGAGTGCGTTAGTCACTTCATGTGCGAATGAATGAGTGAATGAGTGAGTAAGCAAGTTAAAGCGCACCTCCTCGATCGTAGCGTAGCCGATCTTGCACGTATTACACTTGCACGCCAACGAATCGGTCGACATTTTCGACAGCAAGTTGGTGAAATAATTATTTTATTGTGGCATTTTGGCGATACTGCTGGTTGGGTCGGTACTCACCGGTACGACGAGCCTGACCTTGATTGATTTATTTGTTGTTACTGGTACAAGATTCGACAAAGACAATGTGCTGTGTGAAATGCATAATTCTTTGCGCTATTGTGCCTTTATTGATACTTTGAGGTTAAAATTGATAGACGGCACCTGCGCATGATTCACTTGAACGCAATTATTACTATGATTCAGAGAATCTTCTGTATTCCAGCACAATATTGCTTAAATTATCCCGCGTCTTTATTGGTTCTTTTGAGATCATAATAATAATAATGGTGCATTTTACTGTCACAATCGGTACCGGTGTCTTATTGAAAATGAAAAATTACACGAATTGACAACCGAATCACATTGGTGGTAACTTATGTCTTACCAATAGGTACTGAATTCCAATCAGAAAAAATGGGTTTGATTGTGTTCGATGCAATCACGTTCTTGTTCTTGGGTGTGGCTGCTGGGCTCTATCTTTACTATCGAAAAGTGTTTTTTGCGTTTTTAATTATTTCGGCGTTATTATTACGAATACTTCATGTCAATACATTTCGAGGGGTGAATAATGTCATGAAGTATCCTTTCTGGGCGGTCTCGTTGATGTGTACCTATCTCTCACTGGCAACGAGTTATTCAAGCTTTAAAGTGCCAAAAAATCCACCACTTGCTAGTGCAATAGTTATGATTGCATGCACTCTTCCATTATTTGTACTTATTCTTCTTGATTATGTAAACAAACGATATCAAGCAAAACAAATATCACTACTTGTCGCAATCGTGTATGTAGGGGTGGGATTTCCAATGATATTATTTTGTGCTTTCTTTGTTGCAATATTTATTTTTACACCTTTATTCGATATAGAAGTGAATGGTGTGAAGTTAAATGATATGGTAAAGGTCTAAATTTTTGGTATACATAGTGGCTTTATCAGTAATGACTTAACATCAGAATAATCATTGGTTAGGTAACAAGTAGTCTCTTAATGTATTGGCTGGAATCAAATAGGTTTTATTTATTGATTCTCAGCATGCTCCTGACATAGTTAGTTAGTTAGTTAGTTAGTTAGGCTCTACACCAACAGAAGTTAAATCTCTTGCACATTTACTATTGCAGCTGTTGTGCAGTACGACTAAATCGTATTTAGTGATATTTCAACTGATTCAAAAGAATCAAACAAAACTAATATGTAGAGTGTGAGTGAACATATTGCTTTAAAACGTTGATCATAAAATCAACTACATATGAAGTGGCTGTAGTTTGTAGAATGAAACAAACAATGTAATAGAAATATAGCCGTGTGTGTGAATATGATAAATATGTGTATATATAAACAACCGGACATTTAATATTATATGTTTATGTACATGATATATAAATTTATTTTTACACTGTTCTCTAGAGCTGTGATTCTGGTGTCAATGCTGTTCTCGAGATTTGTGATTCTGGAGTTCCTGTTTTTTTCAAGAGACATCATTTTCTTATTTATATCATTTTAAGACTCGTGACTAGATATTTCACCAGATCCAATGATCACCACAACAGATGTCACTATTTGGATCCCACCAACATCATAGGACTTAAATCATTTCTCACATTGGGTATTGTTATAGGTGTTTTAAATGATTTAGCCCAAAGATGTTGGTGGGACCCATAATAACATCGGTCGTGGTGATTGGATCTGCTGCAGTAACACTAGAAAAAGAATTTGATGACATAAGAACATGATTTCTCTTGAAAAAAACAAAATAGACACCAGAATCACAAAACGAGAGAATAATATGGACACCAGAATTGCAGCTCTTTATAAGAAGTGTGAAGTGTAAGTGTATGTGTTAAGTGAAGTGTAGCATCGATGAAGTACCGATGTTAAAAATACCGGTCCAGAAGGACTGACCCACGTCATCACATGAGCACTATCTTATGCACATTCAATGTATCATATATACGCTTACTATACGATTGCATTCTAATCCACGTTTCCCCGTGAGGAAATAGAATATTTTATATACAAATTGCATTATAATTTAGGACTTTAGATTGTAGTGCCTTTTCATTTGTGATCAACGGCGACTCCTAACACCAATATAATACTAACGAAGGAAGACGATATTAGTGCCAGTCTCCCGATAATGTGTACCGGTGCAATTTGAAGAAAAAAAATTTTTTTTTGAACAAAGAAAATAATTCTGAAACTAGTTTTGAGAATCAGGTACGTCGATGGGGAACAGTGTCGTGACTGCGGGCGATGTGGATGACGAGTGGCTGAAGCGCTCGTGTGCGTCGTTCTACGAAGATGAACTCTTCGATGTAATCGCCTCAAGTAATTATGCCTACTTGGATGATCAAAAGCATAATGATATAATTCCAATTGAAAATCGAGTGCTTAATAAAAAGGATGTTTATGATGTCTATCAATTTGCAAAAGTGTTAGGTGGTGTTACGGACTGGGAGGTAGAGAACGTAACAGTGAAATCAGAGCAGCTATTAACATTAAAATTGGTTGATTGTATGGAAATATTCTGTAAACAAGGTATTATATCTCAGCATTATGTAGATTATAATAGAAATCATATGATAAGTGATATCGAGGGAGAGTTGATGGCTGATGATGCTAATATATACATAAATAAAATTAAAGTAGGAGTAACTCCTACCACTGGATTGTGTACTATTAATGATGATTTAATCCGAATATTCTTACGTTATCGACATAATTTAAATAAAACTTTTACGAAATCAGATCAAATATATTACATCAACAAGCATATTTGCTCCAGTAGTAATAAAGTTGCAATATTTAAATTAAAAAAACGATTTCGTAGAAGAGCAGTAATTCGTCTGTATGATGCGATTGCAAGAAATGAGAAAATTTCGTCGATGGAGAACAAAGGAAATAATGCCTCTGCTATCTCTAAAGATGCGAATAGTAAAATCTCAATCGCAGAGTTTCTGGATAATATGATGCGCGTGGAGAACGACGGTGACATCAACACTGATGCTTCTGCAGGTACTCCATCAACAGAAGACATTGTAATCTCTACATCATTAACCACTTCAACATCGTTGCTGAATTGTGACCGAGATTGCATATTAATTAATTATACCAATAACTGTATTGATGAGAATAAGCTGTTGGTGTATGACAAACAAGTGCGCAGCTTGTGCACATTTTTAATTGATTTATATCGCACTTCAGTTCAACCCTCATTAATTTTGCGAAATAAAAGAAACGTAGCGCTAAATGGCAGTATTAATGCTTCGGCATTATGTGAAAATGCTTCCTCGGTCACTTCGGCTAACAGCTGTAGCCATGTTGGCACCTGGGATGCAGCTATAAGTGACAATTCAATTGATTTTTCAGACAATAACGCAACTGTTGCCAGGCGTAGTAGCCATACAGCTGCTGCCGCCGCATTCAATGTCATAGCCACGAATTGCTCGAGTGTGACGTACTTCATTTCAGATACAGTAAGTAGTAGTTCAACTAGTACTAATGTGATGTCCATGGGCTTATGTAAGCGAGGTGTGAGTACTGTGTTTGGATTATCCACCTACTCTTGGGGCTTGGTTGACGACAGAAGCAATCTGAATTCTACCAACATTTACTCGAGTAATACCAAGCTTAGTTCATTTCGACGTCTCAAAGCAGGTGATATCATCACTTTCAAGTGTAACATAGCTGAGGAGTGGTTAGATATGTACCTAAACGTCAATGAATTGTATCACAGGTTTAGCCTGAACCTTGACAGCAAAGCACCGAGTGATTACCTGTTTGGTGTCAGTATTAACAGTAATAATGTGAAGATAAAAGCGATGACATACTCCATAGATGATCTGCACACGTACTTAACGATCGGTCCTGGTGCGACGGCAGTTTCACCTGGTCCAACATACCCACCCATTTTGACATCAACCAAAGTTAGCAATGCCAATCTCTGTTGCGACCAAGGACATAGTATGACAAAGCATGTGGGACTGCCAGATACATACATCCGTCGGTACCAGTCTTCTAATGGCGTTGTAGTAAGTTGCAATGTATGTAGTCGGACGCACATTCACAAAGATAAACTGCATCTTTATCACTGTACATTGTGCTCCTTCGACTTATGTTGGAATTGCTCGATGGATAGGTTAGTCGCGCCTGCAACGGCCACTAAAAGCACTAAATCCAATGAAGTATTGCATGCCTGCAAGTGCGTGAGCCCCGTGACTGCTCCGTTCATCGATACCGCCAATAAGACCATGTTATACGCATCATTACAGCAATTATGCCGCTTGTTGAAAGAAGATATCTGCTTGTACCCGCTATTGGCTCCATCCAGTCCCACTTATTCAACCTCAATCAACTCGCTCAAGACGCAGTACTTATGTCAGTTGAATGACTCCAGTCTGAACTCTATATTTCTTGATGACTTACGAGGTAGTGAGACAACTAAATCAGCTCCTAGTGATGACGCAGCCAGATACGACTTGTGTATAACCTTCTTAATGGTTATTGCCGTATACAAGCATTCCTTAACGGATCTGTTTGAAATCATTTTGTATTTATTACAGTCACCAATACCTCCTATCGAACTGAAAATACTGCCTTGCAGTAACTACGCAGTGGAGTACCTGATTACCAAAGGGTTGTACATCTCCAGTGACGGTGAGAGCGATGGTGCGTTGCATTACCAAGATGATAGAGTGTATCATATTGATTACATTAATCACATGCTGGATTGCTTTTTCAATGACGCATATAACATGGACCACGTGGCAGCAAGCAGTAGTAGTGAGTCATGGAAGTATGACGCGTCACTCACACACAGTCAAAAGCAAGGTATTTTCTTAATGATGGCGATATACAACATGATCTCCGTGCAATCTAAATATTCTAAACGCAATTGTACACAAACTGGATTTGATATATCCAGCGAAAAGGTGTTACGCGCGGTAATTAAATTGATAGAAAATGCTGCGATGGAGTTAGTGAGGCATCAGTTGCAGCAATCCACACCTAATGCGATGGTGGTACATATGGGTGGGTACGCATTGGGTATACTGTACTATTCGTTGAAGAATTTGTCATTGCGTCAATCCACAATGCTACTGAGTTACCACGACAGCACCTATGTACCTAGCCATCACACTGACCTCATGAATCATATGAACCAGCTACAGGACAGCAGGCATGCAAATACCCCTATTGACCACAGATTGCGTCGCGAGGAAATGAATATTGCAGCGCAAAACAGGACTGCCAATAGCGAAGACTTTAATTCCTATCGATTAAGAATTAAACATTTATTGAATTTGATCATCATCAATCCTCTCGTCGATCCCTCGTCGATCATAGGTCAATACGCTATACTGGCCGCTGGTACCCGTGATTTATTCATCACTACGCCCTCGGAGCAGTTTGAAAGAATTAGTTTTCTGCTTGCTTCCGCGCAGGATGGTGAAGACACTCCTTGTGAACGCGCTTTGTGCATGCAGTTAATGTCTGAATTAGAAGGTCCTAAAATTTTACGTTTATTAAAACAATCAAGTAACAATACCGATAGAAATATTGAAGAATGTGATCAGTTTCTAACGGCTATGATGCGTATTGCTGACAGAGCACTCAAAAGTAAGTGCTCTACAAGCAACACGTCATCATTTCATGATGCAAATGATAGTAGAGAGCTACAAGAACAGGTATTACGA
>JACCDO010076069.1_pt1 | contig 11630 bp, 9 predicted proteins | sample 7446101 | NCBI WGS metagenome assembly JACCDO01 (sample SAMN15323440, study PRJNA562643) | freshwater metagenome | isolation source: river surface water | place: USA:Blue River Watershed | collected 2017-08-16
CTAGTGCGTAACGTTCGTCGTTAGCAGTTATTACATTCCCATTGATTTACGAGATAACGGGTCCTCGGTATGCCCTTGATGCTTTGTAATCCACGTCGAAACCATGTCGACCCCGGAGTTCATGCATTGGAATGATCATTTTAAAGCCGCTAGCTTTAAATTGCCCAATATCTTTTGGGGTGCTGTTATCCCCTGCTGGGAAAGATGATTTGAAGTAACTCTAGTGGATGATGAATGAGGTGATCTGCACCCCAAGCCTCAGGAGGCTCTTTACAACCACAGTAGCCGTAGGCTGCAGCAACTGTCAGCATACCCGCAGCCTTGCCAGCCACGACATCACGAATGTCATCACCTACATAAATAGATTTAGTGGGATCGATATTGGCGATTCTGGCTGCATGGAGAATGGGTTCTGGATGCGGTTTGGCGTGAGGTGTTGTATCACCAGAAACAGTTGAGGAAGATCGATGATGAAGCCCCATCAGCTTTACCAGTGGTTTAGTAAATCGCTCGCTTTTGTTAGTCACAATGCCCCAAGGAATATTTGCTGCTTCCATTTGCTCCAGTAAATCATCCATTCCATCAAATAATTTACTGTCAACAAGAAGGGCTTTTTCGTAGTTCAGATAAAACTCATCTCTTAAATCAATGAAATCAGCGTGATCTGGGGTAATGCCAAAAGCCCCTTCTAAAAGTCCGCGTGCGCCAGCAGATGCATGGGGCCGCAAAAATTCATAAGGCTTTGGTGCTAGGTTGCGATCAATCAGCAATTGATTGGTGGCTGCCACTAAATCAGGGGCTGTATCGGCTAATGTGCCATCCAAGTCAAAGAAAACCCCATGGTACGGGCTTGAGTTTTTAGAGCTCATTTACGAACAGCAATCATGTAGTTGACATCAATATCGTCATTTAGGCTGTAAACCTGAGTGATGGGGTTGTAACTCAACCCTTTCATGCCCAGCATTTCTAATCCTGCAGCCCGTGTAAAGGCAACTAGCTCCGAGGGTTTAATGAATTTCGCGTACTCATGGGTACCTTTTGGAAGGAGCCGCAGAATGTATTCAGCTCCAATAATGGCAAAAAGGTAGGACTTAGGATTGCGGTTCAGGGTACTAAAAAATAGCGTGCCACCTGGTTTGCAGAGGTTTGCGCAGGCTTGCACCACAGATGCTGGATCGGGAACGTGCTCTAGCATTTCCATGCAAGTAACAACGTCATATTGACCAGCCTGCTCTTGCGCTAAATCTTCAGCAGATATAGCGCGATAAGTCAGATTGGCTCCAACCTCTAGAGCGTGCAATTCAGCAACTTTGAGGGCCTTTTCAGACAAATCAATGCCAGTAGTTTCTGCGCCAGATTGGGCAATGGATTCGGCCAAAATGCCACCACCACAACCAATATCCACCACTTTCTTGCCATCCAAACTCACAAAGGTTTTTATCCAAGCCAGTCTTAATGGATTAATTGCATGCAAAGGCTTGAATTCACTGTTGGGATCCCACCAGCGATGGGCTAGGGCGCTAAATTTGGCGATTTCAGACTGATCAACGTTCATATTGGGTGGGTTATGTAGGGGGCTATTGGTGAAGTTTATGAATATAGCGGAAATAAAAAAGCCCGCTAGAAGCGGGCTTTTTTACAAGTAAAAAGAATTACTTAGCAGCTGTACCAACAACTTCGATGTCGGTACGGCGGTTCTTAGCGCGGCCTTCAGCAGTTGCATTGCTTGCAACTGGATTGCTCTTGCCTTTTGATTCTGTGTAGATGCGGCTACCGTCAACACCTTTGCTTACGAGATAAGCTTTAACGGATTGCGCACGACGCTGACCTAAGGCCATGTTGTATGCATCTGTACCAACGCTGTCAGTGTTACCAACTGCGATGATTACTTCTAACTTGATCTTGCTCAAATCTCTAGCGATTTTGTCCAAAGTAGCTTTACCTTCTGGCTTCAATGTAGCTTTGTCGAAGTCATAGAGTGTGTCAGCTTGCAAAGTGATCTTGCTTTGTGTAACGCCAGCAGGAGCTGGTTTTGCAGCAGGCTTAGCTACTAAAGCACCGTCACAACCCTTAGAAGCAGTTGCAGGTGTCCAGTTGTTATCACGCCAGCACAATGTGCCGTCGCCGTTTCTCCAGTTGGTACCAGTACTGTTTACCCAGTTATCAACGTTTTGAGCAGAAGTAGCAGTAGCAGCAACAGTAATTACGCCAGCAAGCACCAGTTTTAGGGTTTTGTTCATTTTTAGTCCTCAAAATCTCTTTTTTAAAATTAAAGTCAAACTTAAATGTAATTCGCCCTACCTTGATGCAAAAACTGCAAAGCGACACATCTCAATTTCGTACAAACTGACAGAATCTTAGCATAGGGGGCTCCTGTCATCAAAATGATATTATTTCTAGATGGAACAAGCCGCTAAAGAAACACTACCAATATCCCTCGAAGACGAAATGCGGCGGTCCTATTTGGACTACGCAATGAGCGTCATCGTCGGCAGAGCCCTGCCAGACGTGCGCGATGGCCTCAAACCGGTTCACCGCCGGGTCTTATTCGCAATGTATGAATTAAACAACGATTGGAACCGAGCTTACAAAAAATCTGCCCGTATAGTTGGCGATGTAATCGGTAAATACCATCCGCACGGTGATTCTGCGGTGTATGACACCATCGTACGTATGGCCCAGGATTTCTCCCTGCGCTATATGCTGGTTGACGGCCAGGGCAACTTTGGCTCCGTAGATGGCGATAACGCTGCTGCAATGCGGTATACGGAGATCCGCCTGCGCAAGATCGCCCATGAGCTTTTGGCCGATTTGGACAAGGAAACCGTCGATTTTGGGCCAAATTACGATGGTAGCGAGAAAGAACCCCTGATTCTTCCTGCAAAAGTGCCCAATTTGCTGATTAACGGCAGCTCAGGCATTGCTGTGGGTATGGCAACTAATATTCCTCCTCATAACCTAGATGAGGTGGTTACAGCCTGTCTGCACGTCCTCTATAACCCAGAGTGCTCGATTGACGAGCTCATTGAGATCATTCCAGCACCCGATTTCCCGACCGCCGGCATTATTTACGGCGTTCAAGGAGTTCGCGAGGGCTATCGCACTGGTCGTGGTCGCGTAGTGATGCGCGCCAAGACTCATTTGGAAGATATCGACAAAGGTGCACGCCAAGCGATCATCGTTGATGAGTTGCCATATCAAGTTAATAAAAAGAACTTGCTCGAGCGTATTGCTGAGTTGGTGAATGAGAAAAAAGTTGAGGGTATCTCTGATTTGCGTGATGAGTCAGATAAATCCGGTATGCGTGTTGTGATTGAACTCAAGCGCGGCGAAGTGCCTGAGGTTGTTCTCAATAATTTGTATAAGAGCACGCAACTCCAAGATAACTTCGGTATGAATATGGTGGCATTGGTGGATAACCAGCCACGCTTGCTCAACTTGAAGCAAATGCTCGAGTACTTCTTGCAGCATCGCCGCGAAGTGGTTACGCGCCGTACTATTTTTGAATTGCGTAAAGCGCGTGAGCGTGGTCACGTCTTAGAAGGTTTAGCTGTTGCACTCGCAAACATTGATGAGTTTATTGCGATTATTAAAGCTGCTGCAAACCCTGTGATTGCAAAGCAAGAGTTGATGGGTAAAGCTTGGGATTCTTCAATGGTGCGTGAGATGCTTGCGCGTGCTGAGACAAATACGCCAGGTGGCCGTAACGCTTATCGCCCTGAAGGTTTGTTGCCTGAGTACGGTATGCAGACTACTGGCTTGTATCGCCTCTCTGATAGTCAAGCGCAAGAGATTTTGCAAATGCGTTTGCAACGTTTGACAGGTCTTGAGCAAGATAAGATTGTTAATGAGTACAAAGAAGTGATGGCAGAGATTTCTGACTTGTTAGATTTATTAGCAAAACCAGAACGCGTTACTTCTGTCATTGAGAGTGAGCTCAAAGAAGTTCAAGCCGAGTTTGGTAAAGCTGGTGGTGATAGTGGGCGTCGTTCATTCATTGAAATGAATGCTACTGAACTCTTCACAGAAGATTTAATCACGCCGCAAGATATGGTGGTAACACTCTCACATACTGGTTATATGAAGAGTCAGCCGCTCAGCGAATACCGTGCGCAAAAACGTGGTGGTCGCGGCAAGCAAGCTGCTGCTACTAAGGATGAAGATTGGATTGATACTTTATTCGTAGCAAATACACACGATACGATTCTGTGCTTCTCTGACCGTGGCCGTATGTACTGGCTCAAAGTTTGGGAAGTGCCGCAAGGCAGTCGTACTTCACGCGGCAAGCCAATCGTCAATATGTTCCCATTGTTTGAAGGTGAAAAGATCACTGTGATTCTCCCGATTAAGGGGTATCAAGATGATCATTACGTCTTTATGGCAACCAGCCTGGGTACAGTGAAGAAGACCCGCTTATCTGACTTCTCTAACCCTCGTAAGGCCGGCATTATTGCTGTCGACTTGAATGAGAATGACTTCCTAGTTGGCGCAGCGATTACCGATGGCCAGCACGATGTGATGTTGTTCTCTGATGCTGGTAAAGCAGTGCGCTTTGATGAAAATGATGTCCGTCCAATGGGAAGAACTGCACGCGGTGTACGCGGCATGAATCTGGGTGATGGTCATCAGGTGATTGCGATGTTGGTTGCTCCAGCAGAGGCTGCTGAAGGTGCTGAAGCCGCAGTAGTTGATGCTAATGGTATTGCAATTCCAAGTAGCGTCTTAACTGCCACTGAAAATGGTTACGGTAAGCGCACACCAATTGCTGAGTACACCCGCCATGGTCGTGGTACCAAAGGAATGATTGCGATTCAGACCTCTGAGCGCAACGGTAAAGTGGTTGCCGCTGCATTGGTATCCCCAGAAGATCAAATTATGTTGATCACTACTGGCGGTGTCTTAGTGCGTACACGTGTTTCTGAAATTCGTGAGATGGGTCGCGCAACCCAAGGCGTTACTTTGATCAACGTTGATGAAGGTACTCGCTTATCTGGCTTGCAACGCATTGCTGAAAGTGATTCGGATGACGAGGGCGATGAGCTAGAAGAGGGTGATATCTCTGCTGATCCAGCAACTGATTCCACTTCTGATGCGGCAGGTGATGCGTAAAGCGTCACTACTAGACTAGCTAAGACTATGAGCTTCGACCACCGCATCTTTAATTTCGCTGCGGGGCCCGCTACTTTGCCTGAAGAGGTATTGAAGCAGGCGGCTGATGAAATGCTGAATTGGCGAGGTCTCGGCACAAGCGTGATGGAGATTAGCCATCGCAGTAAAGAGTTCATGGAAGTGTATGAAGAGGTAGTGCAGGATCTGCGCACCTTGATGAATATTCCAAGCAACTATGAAGTGTTGCTCTTGCAAGGCGGTGGCCTGGGGCAGAATGCAGCCATTCCAATGAATCTGATGCCTATGGCTAAGAATGGTCCTCAGGCGGATTACATCGTTACTGGCGTATGGTCAGAAAAATCATATAAAGAAGCGCAAAAGTATGGCATAGCAAATTTAGCTGCAACTTCTGTTGCAGAGAAGTTCAACACCATTCCTCCAAGAAATACTTGGAAGTTATCGAATGATGCGGCTTATGTTCTTTACTGTGCGAATGAGACTATTGGTGGTGTTGAGTTTCAAGATGTTCCTGATGTTGGTACCACCACCACCTTAGTAGCAGACATTTCTAGCAACATCCTTTCTAAGGAAATGGATGTCACTCAATGTGGTGTCTGGTTCGGCGGCGCTCAGAAAAACATTGGCCCATCCGGCGTGACGATTGTGATTGTTCGCAAAGATTTGATAGGTCACTCTATGGGGATCACTCCCTTGATTTGGGATTGGGCTGTCCAGGCCGGCACCCAATCGATGATTAATACGCCCCCGACTTTCTCGATTTACATGGCTGGCCTCGGATTTAAGTGGCTTCTTAAGCAGGGCGGTGTTAAGGTTATTGAAAAGCGCAATCAAGAAAAATCTGACTTGCTCTATCAGTTCTTAGATCAAAGTAGCCTGTATGAGAATCGTGTTGAAAAGCAATATCGCTCTCGTATGAATGTCACTTTCTTCTTAAAAGATGAGTCTTTGAATGCGGAGTTCTTGGCGCAATCAAGCGCTGCTGGTTTGGTTGCATTGCGCGGTCATAAAGCAGCAGGTGGCATGCGCGCAAGTATTTACAATGCGATGCCCATAGAAGGTGTTAAAGCATTAATTGAATTTATGCGTGATTTTGAAAGGCGGGCTTAATGAGTACTGAAGAACAGCGCTTAGCTCCCCTGCGAGAAAAAATCGATGCATTAGATGCAGAGATTTTAGATTTGCTGACGCAGCGTGCTAAAGCAGCTCAAGAGGTTGGGCATGTTAAAGGTGGTTTTTCATCGCCAGTGTTTCGTCCTGAGCGTGAGCGCCAGGTTGTTGCTCGTCTTCAAGAAATCAATGCTGGACCTTTATTGCCCGATGGGATTGCAGCTATTTGGCGTGAAGTTATGTCCGCCTGCAGAGCTTTAGAAGCTCGTCAAACGATTGCTTATCTTGGGCCAGCAGGCACCTTCTCCGAGCAGGCCGCTCAAACCTATTTTGGTCATTCGATTGTTGGCTTACCCTGCGCAAGCCTGGATGAGGTCTTCAAGTCAGTTGAGAAGGGCGCTGCGCAATTTGGTGTTGTGCCAGTTGAAAACTCTAGTGAAGGCGCTATTTCACGGACATTAGATTTGTTATTAGACTCTTCAATGCGCATTAGCGGCGAAGTAGTGCTGCCGATTCGTCATCACCTCTTAACTAAAACTGGAAATCTGGATGGCGTGACAACAGTGTGTGCTCATGCACAAGCATTGGCTCAGTGCCAACAATGGTTGAGTGTGCATGCTCCGCATTTAAAGCGCCAGGCTGTCAGTAGTAATGCTGAGGCGGCACGCTTAGCTGCCAGTGATCCAACTTTGGCTGCAATTGCTGGTGATCCTGCACAAGAGACTTATGGATTACAAGCAGTTGCTGCGCAGATTCAGGATGATCCGCATAACCGCACTCGCTTCGTCGTCGTTGGTGCTTATGAATGCCAGCCAACTGGTAAAGATCAGACATCCTTAGTTCTCTCGGTTGATAATCAGCCAGGCGCAGTTCATCGCTTACTTGCTCCTTTAGCAAAGCATGGTGTCTCGATGAACCGTTTTGAGTCTCGCCCGGCGCGCAAAGGCACTTGGGAATATCACTTCTACATTGATATCGCCGGACATGCAGATGATGCCAAAGTGGTGAAGGCATTAGAGGAATTAAAAGAAACTGCAGCGTTTTATAAGAACCTGGGGTCTTATCCGCACTCTGCTTAAGTAATTTTGATAATTAGTAAATACATTAATAAAGCCAAATGACATCTAAGATTGGTCTTAAACACATTCATGCTATTGCACCTTATGTTGGTGGACGTCCCATCAGTGAGGTGGCTCGTGAGTATGGTTTGGACGAACACAAGATTGTGAAATTGGCTTCCAATGAAAATCCATTGGGTATGCCAAAGTCGGCGAAAGATGCGATGCTCAAGGCGGCAGGTGACTTAGGTCGTTATCCAGACTCGAATGGTTTTGAGCTTAAGAATGTTCTTGCTGCCTCCTTGGGTGTGCCAACCGATTGGATTACGCTCGGCAATGGCAGTAATGACATTCTGGAACTAGCGGCACGTGCTGTTGCACAAGCGGGCGACGAAGTATTCTTTTCTAAACATGCATTTGCTGTTTATCCCTTGGCAACCCAGGCAGTAGGTGCTAAAGCAGTTGAAGTTGCTGCTACTGAAAGTTATGGTCATGATTTGCCGGCGATGTTAACGGCAATTAAAGCGGCTGGAGATAAAGCAAAATTAGCATTCATTGCCAATCCTAATAATCCCACTGGCAGTTATCTCAGTGCAAAAGAAATTGAAGATTTTCTGACGGCAGTGCCATCACATGTTGTCGTTGTCTTGGATGAAGCTTATAACGAATATCTCACACCAGAGCAGCGCTATGACGCAATTGCTTGGGTAGGGCGCTTCTCCAATATGATCTTGTCACGCAGCTTCTCCAAAGCCTATGGCCTTGCTGGGCTACGAATTGGATATGGTGTTGCCCAACCTCACTTAACAGATTTACTCAATCGTATTCGTCAGCCCTTCAATGTGAACAGTCTTGCCCAGGCTGCTGCAATTGCAGCTTTTCAGGACAAAGCATTTTTGCAAGAAGGTTTCGAGTTAAATCGTGCTGGTTATCTGCAGCTTACTAAAGCATTTGAGCAATTAAATCTCGCTTACCTACCATCTGCTGGAAACTTTGTTCTAGTTAAAGTGGGTGATGATGATCAGGCGGGCGCGCGTATTAATTTGGGGTTACTCAAACTCGGCATTATTGTTCGACCAGTTGGTAATTATGGTCTACCGCAATGGTTGCGGATTTCGATTGGCTTGCCTCAAGAGAATGCAGCATTCATTGAGGCGCTAAAAGCCATCCTGGCTTAAAGAGATATCGATCTATGACCATCATTAATCCAGCTAGTAATTACGGCACAGTCACCATTGTTGGTGTTGGCTTGATTGGGGCATCCTTAGGTTTAGCTCTCAAGAAAGCGGGAGTGGTAACTAAGGTCTTGGGTGTTGGTCGTAGTAAGGCAAATTTAGATCAAGCGCAAACGATGGGTGCGATTGATGGTGTAGTAGATTTAGTTGAAGCAGCAAAACAATCTGATGTGATTGTGCTTTGCGTGCCAGTTGCACAAATGCGCGCTGCCTTTGAAGTGATGGAGCCCCATCTTGAATCTCGCACCATGATTACTGATGCTGGTAGCACTAAGGGCGATGTCATCTTGGCAGCTAAAGAAGTGTTAGGCAAGAAGGCTTGTCAGTTTGTACCAGCCCACCCGATTGCCGGTGGTGCGCAGCATGGGGCTAGCGCTGCAAAGGTAGATTTATTTCAGGGCAAGCAAACGATTGTTTGTCCTTTGCAAGAGAATTTACCTGAAGACACGACCTTGATCGTTGGTTTTTGGGAGTCAGTGGGTTCAGTGGTGAAAAAAATTGGCAGCGTACAGCACGATGCTATCTATGCGGCTGTATCTCATCTTCCACACTTACTTTCTTATGCCTTAATGGCCAGTGTGGTGAACTCAGAAGATGCTGATCAAAAGTTAGATCATGTCGGCGCCGGATTTAAAGACTTCACTCGGATTGCTGCCTCTAGCCCAGAAATGTGGCGTGATATTTGTTTGGGTAATCGGACTGCCATTCTGAAAGAGTTAGACCAATATTTATTGATCGTGAATCACCTGCGTACATTGGTTGCCGAGAATGATGGCGCGGGCCTAGAAAAGCTATTCAACAAGGCAAGTAAAGCACGACAAAACTTGGATGAGGCTTGATGGGTCATTTGCCTAGCATTCAGATTGGTCCATTCACGCGAGCTCAGGGCTCGATTGTTTTGCCTGGCTCCAAAAGTATTTCAAACCGCGCACTTCTACTGGCCGCGCTTTCAACAGGCACTACTACGTTAAAGAATTTATTAGATGCTGATGACACACAGGTCATGCGTAATGCCTTGCGTCAACTAGGCCTATCCGTCATTGATCAAGCTGATAAGGTTTGCGTGGTCCAAGGTTGTGGTGGCAAATTTCCTATCCAAGAAGGTGATCTCTTTTTGGGTAATGCAGGCACGGCCATGCGTCCGTTAACTGCCGCTTTAGCAATGCAGGGCGGTAACTACCGCCTATCTGGTGTTGCTCGTATGCATGAAAGACCGATTCGGGATTTGGTTGATGGACTCCGTCAAGTAGGAGCGAAGATTGAGTACGAATTAGAAGAAGGTTATCCGCCAATTCAAATCTTAGCGGCAGATATTCAGATTAAGGATGTCGTTAAAGTGCGTGGTGATGTATCGAGCCAATTCTTGACTGCATTGCTCATGGCTTTGCCCTTAGTGGCAAAGGATCCTGTCCGCATTGAAGTGATTGGCGAGCTCATTTCACGTCCTTATATTGATATCACCCTGAAATTAATGGCACGCTTTGGTGTAACAGTTGCTTGCCCTGATGCGCAGTCATTTGTGATTCCAGCAAAAACGTCGGATGCTGTTTATAAGAGTCCTGGTCAGTTATCGGTTGAGGGAGATGCTTCATCTGCTTCCTACTTCTTAGCGCTCGGAGCTATTGGTGCTGGCCCTGTAAGAGTGCTCGGTGTCGGCAATGACAGTATTCAGGGTGATGTGGCATTTGCTGATGCGCTTGCATTGATGGGGGCCAATATTTCTGCTGGTGAGGATTGGATTGAGGTGTCTGGCGTAAAAAATGCCAATGGCAAACTCAAGGGGATCACAATAGATTGCACAGAAATTCCAGATGCAGCGATGACTCTCGCTATCGCGTCCCTATTTGCCGAAGGCCCTACACGCTTGAATAATATTGCGAGTTGGCGCGTGAAAGAAACGGATCGTATCGCTGCCATGGCAGCAGAATTAAAAAAAGTTGGTGCGGTTGTTGAAGAGGGTGCCGACTATATTGTTGTGAATGCCCCATCGCAAGGTAATTGGAAATCACCCAACCAAGGCATTGATACTTACGATGACCATCGTATGGCGATGTGTTTCTCACTTGCAGCTTTTGGTCCGAACGCTTTGAAAATTAACGATCCCAATTGCGTCGCTAAAACTTTCCCAACGTACTTTGCCGAATTCGCAAAGGTAGTGAGTTGATCACATGAGCTCTTACCCAGTCATTGCAATCGATGGGCCAACTGCATCAGGTAAAGGCACGGTTGCTTCTTTGGTGGCAGAAAAGTTGGGGTTTCATTATCTGGATAGCGGGGCGCTCTATCGCTTGGTTGCTTTAGCCAGCGAAAAACAGGGAATCGATGTTAAAAATGGCCCAGAGTTAGGACTTTTAGTTCCTAAGTTACTGATTTCATTCAAGAATGGAAATATTTTTCTGAATGGCGAGGGTGTCACAGAGGCTATTCGCACTGAAAATATCGGCCTCAGGGCCTCAGCTTTAGCGGTTCATCCTGAGGTTCGGTCGGCTTTAGTGGGTCTACAACGTAGTTTTCGACAGTCTCCAGGCTTGGTGGCTGATGGCAGGGATATGGCTAGCGTCATATTCCCAGATGCGGTTTTGAAGGTTTTTTTGACTGCAACTGCCGCTGCCAGAGCCGAACGACGCTATAAGCAATTGATAGCTAAGGGAATTTCTGCTAAACTTTCTGACTTACTGCAAGATTTGCAGGAGCGCGATGCCAGAGATAGTAGTCGGGGTACCGCACCCTTGTTGGTTGCAGATGGTGCAAAAGTGCTTGAAACGTCAGATCTATCGATAGATCAAGCAGTTAAGACAGTTTTGGATTGGTATCAGTCTGCGATTGTTTAGTTTTATCAGTAGTAAAAGCAGTGTGTTGTAGAAGTAGTTTTGGTGTCTTAAGAAACTCCACAACGCGATCATTAGCGTGTTTCTTTAAGGCTTTTTTAACCTAACCCGTCGGGCCTTCTGGCGGCACAAAGTGAATACACATGTCTGAATCATTTGCAGAATTATTTGAAGAATCATTAACCCGATCGAATATGAAGACCGGCCAAGTTATTTCGGCTGAAGTTCTTCGCATCGACCATAACTTCGTCGTTGTTAACGCTGGCTTAAAG
>JACCDO010653438.1_pt1 | contig 11630 bp, 19 predicted proteins | sample 7446101 | NCBI WGS metagenome assembly JACCDO01 (sample SAMN15323440, study PRJNA562643) | freshwater metagenome | isolation source: river surface water | place: USA:Blue River Watershed | collected 2017-08-16
CGATGACATTTACTTTATTTTTGTGGGTAATGATACCCATTACTTTTTTGTTAGTCCCGATTCGTATGAAAATACAAAGGATACCAAAGATGAAGACTATTATGACATAAACATACAAGAAAATATACAGAGAATATGTGAAGTAATGGGTTTGGGTCTCGTCCGCCGGGATGGGAAATATTTTGATAATTAATAATAAACATATTCATCGATATATTTATATAAAAAACAATTTAAACCATGTATAAGAACTTTAATATTACAGAACAAGAAAAACAACAAATCATGGAGATGCACCAATCTCATGGTTATAAGAAACCAATGAACGAACAATCGAGCCCAATTGGTACTCATAGCATGCAACCAATGTGGTATCAAAAATTTGGTTGCATCGCAGATGGTATTGATGGATTAAAGAAAGTTCAAACCGATAATGGTGCTGCGTTTGAATATACTGGACCAAAAGGAAGAATAATGTTATTCAATGACCAATTACAAAAGGCAAACCCTGAATTGGCAAAAAAGGTAACCGCGGTAAACCCTAATGTTAAACACATTGGTAAGGGTATGAATATCCAAACCAAAGAAGAAGTTGTTTTCTATTGCACCGGACCTGTAAGAGGCGGCATTAGAATTATTGGAAAGAACGATACGGTTGAACCTCCTAAATCTGTAACACCTCCACCAGCACCTTCATCAACAAGCGCGTTGGTTGCAGGAAGAAATGCAGCCATCAGTGGAAAATAAAAATACAAATCTTAAATAATAAAAAACCCTCCAACTCGGAGGGTTTTTTGTTTATATTTATATAGATATGAAATTGCAAGAAAACATACAGAGAATTAAAGAGATGATGTTGTTAGAACAACCGAAAATGGCGTTTATATCTATGTTTCCCACGGTTGATACATTAACCGCCAGAACTACTAAGGGTTATAACCCAATTGGTGGAACTAACAACACAAATATTATTTATTTAACCAGAAGGGATGAAACCACAGGAAATGAAATCCCTAACTCAAAATTTTCCTATAAACTTTCCGGTTCTTATGGGTTTATTGATTTTGACATTACACTTAGAAATGTTGTAAGAAATAGGGGAAGTGGGGTATTAACAGGTGAGGTAATGCCAAGGAATGGTACCGTGGCAGGAATAATGAAAAAATTAATACCGAGTAACTCTTTAACAAAAGATGGTTGGTTACAAATAAGGGTACCCGTGGATAAACTAAATGCAGCTTTAGTCCAATTACATAAAAATAAGGGGTCAAGTGCCGAAATTAAAGTGGGAAGTGGTGTTGGGATTAATTTAGTAAAAGTATAACGGAGAGCACTTAGAATATTTATATACATGAAATTACTCGATTTATTAAACGAAGCAAAAGATGCCTTTATGGACTTTGCATCCACAAGAGCAAAAGGTGCTCATAAGATTGCAACAACCGCACACAAAAAAGGTGGTCTCGCTTTGTTAACGTGGCACCATTTTAAAGTAAAGGACTCGTATTATAAGAAAGCATCCGAAGGCAAGTTCGATAGGGAAGAGTCAATTAAGGAGTTTAATGAAACATATAAAAAGATTTCAATCGATATGTCCCAAATAGAATTTCAACGTGAGGTTGGTCGATTGGAAGTATTGGGTGAACTAATCATTAATAGTAAAAAATAAAATGGGATTTAACGGATGCATCTTACCTTCAGTAAAATCGATGAAAGAACACATCGAAAGGGAAGGTCTTGAGTCATTTGTTAATCATTACAGAAAATACGATTCGATTATGGGTGAAACCGATAGAATTGAATTTCTCGAATCTAAAATTAAAGAGTATAATGATAAGGTAAATTATACCTCCATTATATAAACCTCGTACTCCGGAATTGGGGTTGTAATATTTATATGTTATGAAAATAGTTGTAACAGAATCGCAATTGAAAAACATCATCATTAAAGAATCTGATGATTGGGATGAAGAAAATTATTATACCAAAGAAGAGGATGAAGCGTTAATGGATAGAATAAGAACCACCGCAGCAAATTATACAAGCCCAAGACTATACCGTAGAGATTATCCTGGATTATATCGAGAAATTGTAATACGTAGATTGATGGATGAATTATTCCCTAAAAAAGAACCTGTAAAAAAACAAGAAGTTAGAAAATCTACCCCATATACACCATATACAGAAGAAGAAAAATCGGAAATGCTGAAAAAAGCAAAACAACTTGCGGTAAATTACAAGAACCCAAGACAATTTGGTTTAGACCATTTAAATATATACAATTACCTTAGAAGAGCAGGTTTAATGGATGTGGTATTTCCTAATAGAAAAATAAATAATAAGTACCGTGGATGGACCGAAGATAAAATTAGACGACTTGCAAAAGGATATATGAGAGTTAGTGATTTTGAAAGAGCTCATCCGGTTGCTTATAAAAAGGCACTAACATTGGGAATTGCAAATGATTTGTTTCCAAAAAATAATACCAATCCATTTTCATCACCTGATTTCGATTTAGCAAATTCTAACGATGAAAAATATCAAAAACATATTGATGATTTAACGGACGTTGCTGGAAGTTATGAAAACATGTCCGACATGGAAAAAAGAAACCCATCGTTGTTTAAACAAATGAGCAAATTTGGTCATGATGATAGACCAATATCTGACGAAGATGATGATGAAGACCGATTTATGGTTGATTTCATGGATGATGATTATGATGATTACACATACGGTGGTGGAGGTTCTTCTTATGGAATTGAACCTGTGCCAGACCCTGCCGGACCAAAAACATATAAACCCCAAGATTTAACGGGGGTTGATACATTCAAAAAACCAAGACTAAGAAAGGCATCAGAACAACCAGGTTATACGCCACCACCTCCGCGTGAAAAACCACAAGTCGCAGCTCCTGTTAAAAAGAGTGTTGTGAATCCTGAAGAGGAAAATCTTAGAAACGAATACCAAAAACTAAGTAGAGAATTAAGTAGTGCAAAGAATAGATTGGCAAACGCTAAAGCGTTATACAATAGTTCAGATGCGAATCCTAATCATCGTAATGTTATAGGATTTTATATGAAACAAGATGAAGATAAAATTGAACAACTTACAGGTATGATTAATAACATCAAATCTGAAATGTCGGTTAAAGGTTTAAAATATTAATTACTTTTACTAAATTATAATATGAGTACATTATTTATTATCGGTTGGACGATTACTGCTATAGTGTCGTTCTTCCTATTGAAAGGGGGATTTGATAAAATCCGTGGAACACAGGAAATGGTTAGCAATTTTAGCTACATGAAACTTGATAAGTATCGTGTGGTTGTTGGGGTTGCCGAAATCATTGGAGCTTTACTATTGGTGACACCTGGATTATCGTTATATGGAATGATTGTTATTGTTTCATTAATGAGTGGAGCAGCTGCCCTACATCTTTCACTTATGGGTGGAGATAAAACATGGTTACCTACGGTAGTCGGGATTGGTGCAATTTTATCACATTTGTTAAAATAGCAAATAGATTAATGTTAAAAAACCCACCTATTGGTGGGTTTTTTTATGGGACAAAATCTGAATATTTTAATCCCCACATTAAGTTAATCATTGCCATTTCTTGTTCCGCAATTTTTTTTGACCACTTTAATCTTTTTTTAATTTCATTTCTACCCCATTCCATCCATTCTTTATTTTGGTCCATTGTCATTGTCCATTCAGTATACCAATCATCTTTCCTATCTTTTATATCATCATACGTCACATTGTGACCAGCATACTCAAACATCTTGTTAATTAAATCAATAACCAATAAATTCATTTTCTCTTCACGGGTTAGTCGTTTTTTCTTTTCCATAATTAAAATATATCATTTTTCATTTAAAAAACAAAATATTTATAGATTATGGGGACGGCAGCAAAAAAACCACGTGCAAAAAGAAGTGTACGTTCAGGTAGAAAGAAAATGGAATTATATCAAAAAAACCTTGCAATACTTAAAAAGTATTTGGTAAAAGATAATTCTTAAAGATAACCAGGGTTTGAAGACCCTGCTTAGGACCGGGACTAGTTACTTATCCCGTTGGGATATGGGGTTCGCTACTCATATCCCTTTTTTTGTATTTAAATAAAAATTTAATATATTTATGTTTATGAAAAAGGTAACATTACAAGAACAACAATCAAGAATTAAATCCATGATGGGTATTAATGAACAAATGGAAAGAAATCCAGAGGACATTACATTTGCCTCAGTTGGTGACCCGGATGTAGATTCTGAAACTGAAATGACAGAAGAAGACGATGAAATGTCATCTAAACCTACTCGTGAAGATTATGAAGAATTGGTGAATAAAAAATGTGACGATTATGGATGGGATGTATCTTATCACGTAAAAGATGTGATGATTTCCATGTTAATGACAAGGGACGAAATTTGGATGGGTGGAGATTTTACCCAAGCCGTATTAGCCGACAAGTTAGGTGCCGCAGTTAGACGAGCAGATGATGAAATGGTTAAACACCTTAAACACATGGTTATCGCTCGAGATAACTTTTATTTAGGTCAAGAATGGTAAATAATTAAACCCCGAGAAATCGGGGTTTTTTGTTTATATTTTTTGATATTTATTTACATATGAACATTACAGAAGAACAAATCAATGAAAGAGTAAAAACCCTCATCGCGGAAGGTGAGTTTGATAGAACGGGTAAACCCATGTGGTTAAAAACCAATGTTCAACATATTTCAGATAATAGAATACCAATGACTCCAACAATTGGGGCTGCACTTTTTTCAAATAGAACTGTTAGAACATTTCATGTTACAAGTATTGAGGGTGTTAAAGGAATAAAAAATTTGGTACAACAAAAGAAACCAATATCTTCATTTACATTTATGGAAGATTCAATGGTTTCAAGAATGCAAGGTATACAAACAAACGGTGGTATTATTTTTGAAATATTAGGTAAAACATTATATGCCGGAATGCAAGATATTATGAGTAGACCGGACCAACGAGGAAGAAGATGGTTGGATATAAGTACAGTAATACCTTCTTCATTACGTTCTGAGTTAGATTCGTTACTAACTCAATGGAAGAGAGAAAATGGTCAGAATCTAACAAATACTAAAAGTGTTGGACAATATCGAATAATTGCCTCCTACACTCTCATGTTTGAACAATTTGTAAAAAAACATACTGAGGAGATTAGAAAATATGCACTATCAAGGTCTTTAGGTATGGGATGGAATGAAATTTTGGTTTACAACATTCAAGCGAGAGATGTTTTATGGACAACATCAAGAGCAGATTGGAGTACGGCATTTGAGATGATTAAGAAAAAAGCCGAACAAGGACGAGAACTTGATAATAGTGAAATAGAATTTGCTAGAGAATGTAGAAAAAAAATACATGACCTACAAAAAGAACTAAAAGAGTTTTGTACTGGCGAAGTTAGATATACCCAAGACACACACGATGCAATTATATGGGTATTAGAAAAGGGTGGTAATATTAAAGCTGCGGAATATCAAAAGAAATTAGAAAAAATGAGAAGAGATAATATTTATAAAGAAGATATATAAAAACAAAACCATGTCAAAGAAAATCAAAATATCAGAATCACAATTAAAAACAATAATGGAGCGTAAGCACTCTTATCAAGAAACAAATGAGGAAGAGGTGACTGATATGGACCAATTGGAAGATAAAGACCAAGAAGAAGTTGATGTTAAAGAACCTGAAGAGGTTAAAGAAGAAGATTCAATGATGAATGAATCAATTCAAAAAATTAAAGATAATTTTAAAAGATTTTTATAATGGATTTTGTTGATAAGCCATCTTTGAACCCTTCGGAAGAGTTGGTTAAAATAACTGCATTATTACAACACATGTTGAACCACCCAACAGAAAAAGACAGAGAATTTGTTCTTTCATATATAAAAACATCAACCAGTATTAGTGATGCAATGAAAAGAATAGTTTTAAGTGGTATTGAACCATCGGGGGTTCAAACACCTAAAGACGATAATTTTAGATATGATTATAGCTTAAACGAATCTATCAAAAAAGAATTCGATAGATTAATAAAATAATTTTTAACCCTCCTCGTGAGGGTTTTTTTATGCCTATGGAAAAACACGAATGTCACTTTATTGGTTGTGATAAACCAATAAAACTTAAAGAAACGTATAAGGTGTTGGATAGTAATTTAGGGTTGTATGAATTTACAACTTATCTTTGTTCAAAACACTATGAAGAGGTTTATAATTTTAAAGAAAAGGTTACTGGAGATTTTTCAGTATTTTTCAAACATAGAATCGAAAAAAGATACTTAAGTTAACTATTTATTTCTATGAAAATTATTCTCACAGAAGAACAACTGAAAAAAATTGTAGATTCGGAAATTGATGAAAGGTCACGTTCATTTGCATTTACAAGAAAAAAAAGACTATTTCCTGAACCAGCCAAAAAATATTCAAAAAACAGATTCAAAGAAATTGATAGAATAGACGACGAGATTGAGGAAGAACTTACAGATAAACAAATTAAAAGTATTGAGGATTTAAATAAAGACGCTAAGTTTTTAACTTGTAAAAATTGTAAGAAGAAGTTTACACAAACCACACATAAAAAGAAAAAATCATTACCAATTTGTCCACATTGTGGGACACATAATAAAGAAAAGGGGGACTAATATCCCCCTTTTTTATGACCTTGTGATTTGTTTATTATTAGAATTTTGTTCCACAATGTGGACAGAACTTATGTGTGTCTTTTTTTCTCTTACTACCACACTCAGTACAGTAAGTTGCCAAATCCTCTCTCGTAATAGGTTTAGTTGATTGTGGTTTTATTTTCCACCAATTTGTTGCAAACGCGTAAGAATTAAATGATGTAGTATCATATGTGAAAGATTGGTTAGAATCCGAACCCTTTTCCACTCTACCTGTTTCAACATGTCTTGTTGGACTTGAATCGTTATTTTTAAGAACTGTATTAGAAGTACTAAATGTTCCACTTGTAAGTGAAGTATTATAAAAAGTGTTAGTCGACGTTGTTGTAAACGTATTTCCATAATACGGTGTCCCCGTGGTGGTTGTCCATAATGTATTTGGATTATTAACCGTTAAAGTACCATTACTTGAATAATAATTAATAGGTTTCACCTCATCATAAAATTTTACAATCACATCACCATTGTTGGCAATGGCTTGTTTAACTTCCTCGTTATTCCCATTTACAACGTATGTTTCAAACAAAAACTTCTTTGCCTCATCAAGATACCTTTCGAGGAAAATACGTTCACCAGGACGAAGTATGATACCATTCCCGATGGAATTACCATTCATCTCAATCCTTGCTAAAACTTTATTTGATTTTGGATTAAAAAGTTCGATTTCGAACTCATCACCGTTGTTAAGATACACGGTGTCAATGTGCTGTTTTAATCTTTGTTTACCTTTGGTAATGAAAGATTGTGGTACAGCGAAACCAGTTGTGTTAACTGAAATTCTTCTGTTCATTTCCTTATATTTTTTTGTATTTGAACCCGAATTCGTTGGTATCAATTCCAACTCAAATGCCACAAGGACACTTCGACTTCAACCACAAGGTCTTTTATAATTATAGGTAAAACTTAAAAAAAGAAAAGAGTATTTATATAATAAACGCAAAACAAAAAAATACTATGTTACTTAAATTAGGTTCTGAAGGAGAAGATGTAAAAAAATTACAGATAAAATTAGGTGTAGACCCAATTGGTAAATTTGGTCCTAAAACCGATGCGGCAGTAAAGGCATGGCAGTCAAGAAATGGTCTCGCAGCGGATGGTGTTGTTGGTCCAAACACTTGGGCTAAATTGATGGGTGAAAGTGTTACATCTGCACCTGTAGTTATCACTGAACCCGCTCCTGTTGCGAATGTTGGGGGTTTAAAGTTAGAAAAATTAAGAGGTCACATTCCTGATGCGGTTATTGCTCAAATTCCAGATACCGCGGCAAAGTTTCAAATAAACACACCATTAAGATTGGCACATTTCTTAGCTCAATGTGGTCACGAATCCGGTGGATTTAAGGCAACTCAAGAAAATCTTAATTACTCCGCAAAAGGATTAATGGGTATTTTTAAAAAATATTTCCCAACACAAGCATTAGCTGAAGCATATCAAAGACAACCCGCTAAAATCGCATCTAAAGTTTATGGTGGAAGAATGGGTAATGGTCCGGAGTCAACAGGTGAAGGTTATAAATTTCGTGGCCGCGGATATATCCAATTAACCGGAAAGGAAAACTATACCTCATTTGGTAAAGCAATAAATGAGGACATTTGTTCCAATCCTGATAAAGTTGCATCATCATATGCGTTGTTATCGGCAGCTTGGTTCTTTAATAAAAATGGTTTACATAAAATGGCAGATGAAGGTGCAACTGATTTAGTTGTAACTAAAATAACAAAAAGAGTAAATGGAGGAACTATCGGTTTACCCGATAGAATTAAACACTTTAAAGAATACTATCACTTATTGGCATAAAAAAAGGGAGTTTTAACTCCCTTTTTTTTATTGTAAAGATAATTCAGCAATATCTACGTGTTTATCTTTGTTGAATTTATTAGGGTCAACATCAAATACTTCGGTTTTTAATTTGTCAAACATTTTTGCACTAATAATATATCCTTTATGTGTACTGTCTCTATCTGAATCTATAAAAGGTTCATCATTTACAACATAAAATTTATCACTATCAGTTGTTGAAATAAATTCATAAACAAAGTATCTATTCCCGTCTGCACCTTTAAATCTATACATTTTACCTTTGTTGAACTTATCATTATATAATATTCCGTTTTTCTCGACCCATCTAAGTTCGGTGGTATCAAAAATACCCATTAAACCACTTCTCTTACTACTATATACGTTTGTAGTTGGGTTTTTCTTACCCATATAATCCAAATCGTAGTCAGATTTAATATAACTTGACATCATTTTGGAAACGGCATTCTTTACTCTCCTGTTTAATTTTTCTTTAAACCCTTCTGTTCTTAAAATTTCAGACAGTAAAAGAGAATTAGATATTTTGTGACTAATATTACTTTCATCAATAGAGTTAATGTAATGGACTCTAACTTCTTTACTCATGGATTTCCACGACTTAACTTTCGTAATATCACCACCCGCATCAATAAATGCAATTTGTTCTTCCGGTAATAAACGAGCAAACTCTCTTTTGGAACCTTCTCTTTCGGTGATTCTATCTTCTTCTCTTTCTACACCATCAATACCTTCAACAGATTTTTGTAATTCGTCTCTATTAAACTCTTCATTGGTAAATAAATCTTCGTGAGATGATAATTGTGGGTATAAAGTGGTAATGTCCTTCCAATCCACACCAACTTCTCCGTCATTCAAAAGAGACGCAATTTTGTATCCACCAAATTCGTCAACCATTAATGATGCCATGTGCCATTTTCCCTTTTTAAGAATATCTTCTAAAGGGTTTATTTTATCATCAATAATGTAGTAGAAACTATACCCATGTATTTCTCTCATTTGCCTCCACTTACTTGGACTGTGGTCAAATAAGAAAGTACCACTTTCGTCTTTTTCAACAACTCCCTTACCTCTCCACGTTTGACACCAAGGTGCTTTAGTGTATGATTTATATTCTGGACCTAAATTTCTTAAAGTTTTAAATGTTTCAATGTGTATACTTTGATAGTAATAACCCATTCTCATTGATTGGGTTTCATTTACTATTTTGTAAACTCTAACACCATCTTCGTTGATGATTGCACTATCTGGGTCTTCCCACATTTCTTTAGATAACTCTATTTTTTTAGGAGTTTTTAGAACACCGTTTTGAGAGAAGACTGTGTTTAACATTTCTTCTCTTTCTTCTTCTGGCGACTTTGCAACAACTTCAGTTTCATCACCACCGGCACTAAGAGATTTATGCTTTTCAAACTTTCCCATGAAAATTAAAAAATCAATCATTTCAGGAAATGGAGCTTGAGTAATATCTTTCAGTTGGTCTAATGTTATTTTTCTAGAACCGTGAGCACCGTCGTGGCGAGTCAAGAAATTAAAAACCCTGGAATCATCCATATTGATGACGGGTTTTAACTTATCATGCCTATCAATTACTTTATTAACATAATCATTCTGTTCCTCGGGAGACAAGGATGCAAATCCGGGGTACGCGTCTACTAATTTTTTTAAAATTAAAGGGGGAATATCTTTTTTCGATATTGCTTCTTCTAAAACTTTAGATACTATTTTTCTGATATCCATAATACATAAATATACAATAAATACCTCTTCAACTGAATATTATTGAGATACAATATCTTCCATCTTGAAAAAATTCTTTTTTAGTGATTCTATCTCAGTTATTGCAGAACGCAACATTTTTTCAATCATAAGTACTTTCATTAAACTTTCAGTATCTGTGGTATTGATATTCGATGTATGATTACCGAAAAACGCTTGTTTTATCATATTTTCAGTTTCAACTTTAGATTGTTTTTCTTTTTTTCTTTGGAAATACCTCCTTGAATTTTCTCTTGTGCAATCAATGCAGTAATTGCTATGTCCATCCAAAACAAGACGATTTTTATAAAAATTGTCAATTGATTTGCTTTCTTTACAACCTGAACATTTTTTTACTGTTTTCTCTTCCATAAGTTTTTTTGTTTATTTGAAACACAAAAGTATGTATATTATAACGAATTACCAAATATTCAAACAAATTTTATATGCCACAGGAATTATTGTTTAAAATAGGATATTATTCAGTTTTTATTGAGAAGACCAAAAAAACCACAAAATACGTGGTTGATAGTGGTAAAACCATTTATATTGAAAGGTTTAAAAAATACATAATTAATCCATATAGAGATGTAAAGGAATTTAAAACATTGGAGAAGGCTAAAGATTATGTTGAATTAAAGTTGGTAAAAAAATCGCAAGAAAAGAAAAAGAAATTGAGTAAAATACCAAAATCATTATATTTGGTGTTGATTAAAGAGGAATCCACAGGTAAAACTTTTGTGAAGGTTGGTATAACATCTAAACGATTTATTATGAGGCGTTTTAGTAAAGCCTACGGATATGATGGTTACATATTGGAGAGTATACTGAGGAGGGTCGATACTCCAGATGCTGAAAGGTTGGAGTCTGAAATCAAAGATAAGTTAAATAAAAAAAGGTCTGTAAAAAAATACAGACCAATTTTAGAATCTTTTTCGGGTTATTCTGAATGTTTTAACTATAATTCGTTGGATGACATTGTTAAAATTTTTGATGATATTGCCTATTCATCAATGTGATGGTCTCCTACTGAAAACAATAACCATACCAGCTTGTAAGTTTTTAGGATTATTTTTTAACTTATCATTTGACCAAAGTATGTTATATTCTGAGTTTGCCCCTTCTTTTTCAACAATTCCACTAACAGTATCACCTGGTTTTACTCGATACAAAATATTCGCACCATCAATATCTATTTTTGGTAATCTAGCCATCGAGAATCCAAAATTAGTATTTGGTGGAAATTTCTTCATTTGGTCTTTGATTTTTGGGTTATTATACATCTTGTTAAAACTATCATCTGGACTCATTTGCTC
>JACCDO011124731.1_pt1 | contig 11630 bp, 12 predicted proteins | sample 7446101 | NCBI WGS metagenome assembly JACCDO01 (sample SAMN15323440, study PRJNA562643) | freshwater metagenome | isolation source: river surface water | place: USA:Blue River Watershed | collected 2017-08-16
GCATTAGTGCTTCCATCTTTATTGATATCAAGTCTTTGGAGTTCATTTAATGTAATAGTAGCATCACCGTCAGCGTTAACGTGTTTAAGTAATTTTTGGGCTTGAGCATCTGTTACTCCGAATTTAGATTTCATGTAGGCAACGAATTCAGCAGTTGAGACTGAGCCACCTTTATCGGTATCCATTTCTCTCCACATTTGTGCGAATGTTATATCAGGGGAACCACCGAGTTGTTTAACCATATTTTTGATTTCGTCAGCATTAGTGCTTCCATCTTTATTGATATCAAGTCTTTGGAGTTCATTTAATGTAATAGTAGCATCACCGTCAGCGTTAACGTGTTTAAGTAATTTTTGGGCTTGAGCGTCTGTTACTCCGAATTTAGATTTCATGTAGTTAACAAATTCAGCAGTTGATACTGAGCCGCCTTTATCGGCATCCATTTCGCTCCACATTTGTGAAAATGTTATATCAGGTGCACCACCGCGCATACGGCGTGATTTTGATGATCTATAGCTACGACCTTTAGCTGGTTCTGAACTGACTTTTTGTCTTTCTAAATCCATTCTTCTACTTTGTTCTGCTGGTGATAATTTAACAGCATTTCCTCTTTCAAGTGGTCTAGGGTTTGGAACATTTTTATCATTAGATGCAGCTCCTGATTCACCACCTGGTAGACCGCCTTTTAAATTACGACGGCGTTTAGCACCACCGCTCATTTTCTTTGAGCTACGTTTGGCTTTTGAGCCACGTTTGGATTTTGAGCTACGGCGTTTAGCACCACCACTCATTTTCTTTGAGCTACGTTTGGCTTTTGAGCCACGGCGTTTAGCACCACCGCTCATTTTCTTTGTTCCACGTTTGGATTTTGAGCTACGGCGTTTAGCACCACCGCTCATTTTCTTTGAGCTACGTTTGGCTTTTGAGCCACGGCGTTTAGCACCACCGCTCATTCTTTTTGATGATTTTTTGCTAGTGCTACGTTTTGAGGAACGACGTTTAGCCCCACCATATAAACTTACAGATTTTAAAGAGTCCATATATATATATAAAGCTTAGATATTTTTCTATATATTTTATGATAAAAAATTGATAAAAAAAATTTTTATATAATTTATTTTATTTCAATGTCAATTGAAGAATATAATAATGAACTTACTAAAATTAAACAATTTTATACTTTTTTATCAAATATTCTAGAAACAGGTTATATGAATGAATTAGATGATCTTAAATTATTAACAAAACAAATTGATAATATTAATCTAATTAATAAAACTGCAGATTTTATAGATGAAAATTCAGATAACAATGATTATAATGATTATCAGGATAGTGATTATGACTGTATTCCATTTATTCCAAGTAGTAAATATAATTTATCTTCGTCTTCATCATCATCTTCATCATCATCTCCATCAAGTGATACAGAAGATGAAGAATATAGATTAGTTTCTAAACAAGTTTCTAAACAAGTTTATAAACAGGGTTCTAATATTGATAAAGAACAAGAAAAAATTAATAGATTTATGACAACATGTACAAGTAATGATATATTCCAACGATGTGGAAATATATCATTATATAAAGCAAATGGTTTTGATTATATTGATAAAATGAAAAAATTTGTAGAACAATCATTTATTTATTAATAAACATTATTCCATTCAAAAATATAAGAGGTTATATAAAATTAATATATTTGCATATGGGGATAAACAAATTAACGTAAATAATTTTCTATTAATAATTAATATTATGACATCAAATAATAGTTATCAAATAAGTGATAATATTAATAAAATGTTTCAAGAATTATTTACAGATAGCAAAATTCATCCTTTTTTTAATGATTTAAAACGAGTATTAGAATTAAAAAAAGATTATACTGAAAAAATTAATAAAATTACTAAAAATAAAGAAAATCATAATGATTATAATTTACCATCTAATATTGAACCTATTAATATTAATCATAAATATGAAGAATTAGATATTAAAGACATGAATAAATTATTACAGGAATCAAATAATATTTTGAATTATGATAAAATATTAAATTTAGTATCTTATATGTCACAATTTATGATTAAATCTAATATTGCGCCGCAGGCAGAGAAAAAAATATATGAAAAAATATCAAAAGATAATAATGAATTTAAAATGATTAATATAATGATAATAGGTTCTGGTCCAGTAGGATTGTTTTTAGCGTGTTATTTAAATATTTATTATAATAGTAATAATTTTTCTAGCGCTTCGCGCAAAAAAATAAATATTATTATGTATGACAGTAGAATTGAAAAACCTGGATTTAGAAAACCTTACAATAGACAAAGATTATTTTCCACTAATTCTAAATATCTAAATATGATTATTCCTAAATTATTCTGTTGGAAAGATGTAAATAAAGACTATGTATTGGTTAATATATTTATTCTTGAATATATATTATTTACTATTGTTAGAAGTTATAATATTCCAATGATTTATGAAGATTATAGTTGGGATGATTATAAAAATATTATAAATAAAGGAAAATTTGATGTTGTATTTAATTGCACTGGTGGAAGATTAAGTCATGATGTAATTAAAATAAATAAACAAGATACAGAGTGGTTGGATAAAATAAATTTAAAAGGAATGAATAGAGAATTAACAATAGATATTGATAAAAATCTAGTTTTATTAGAAAATGATAGTAAACATATTGATAATTATTTTTATGGTTCTGTTGTTTTATACTATAAAGAACCTAAACATTATTTTTATAAAAATTTTGATATAGATATTAATAATAAAAAAGATCTAGTTTATTTAAATAAATATAAAAATAAATATTATAAATATGAAGATGCTGTTGATATAGTAAAAGGCATTACAGATGATACTAATAGAAACTTATTATGTTTACTATTAAAAGAACATAATTATGAAGATTATATTTTTGAATTTGATGTATGGGGTATTTTTATGAGACATGGTATTAAAATATCTGATGTATTTAAAGTAAATAACAGAGATATTTTATTTATTGGTGCAGGTGATACTATTTTTCATAGTCATTTTATAGCAGGTGCTGGTTTAAATAGAATTTTTGATTTTACTGTAAAATGTGCTAATATGTTGGATAGGTTATATTAGTTTTTATTATTTAACCTTTTATAATCTTCGATTGTTTTATATTACTAATTCACTTTGTGAATATGAACAATGGTTAGTAACACTAATTTTTTTTAATATCTTTAAATACTTCATATGTATTAGTTGGAGTTCCGTATACTGGATCATTTGATATTGGAACAACATAACCTGCTTGTGTTTGTCTTTGTTGTAATTGTAGGGGTAAAGAATTTGAGGTTGAATTTATTGTATTATTTAATTTATTACAATAATCTAATGTTTTTTTAGCAATTTCTTTATTATTGCATAAAGGATCATTTATTATCTTATTTAATTCTCCAGATATTTCTTTATATTTAGTATTATTTCTACAATCATCTTTATTAACATTATTTACATATTCACATCCACCGCCCAATTGTTGTTTAAGATTAATATATTTATTTTTGTATTTATAGTATAAATATTTATATTTATTATTTAAATCTGACATATAAAATATAATAGAATTAATATTAACTATGGTTAAAAATTGATAATTATATTAATTGTTATAAGATTCTATATTTTAATGCTTGAATTAAATGAGATAAATAATATAAATAATATATCATATGATTTATTGGTTTATAATATTCCACCTAAAAAACAAACTATTAATAATTCAATTCATAAATCGAATATAATTATTAATAAATATATAAAATATTTTTTAAATATGGATAATGATACTCATAAAATTATAAATATAGAAAATCCAATTGAATGGACTCCTATTAAATTATGTTTATCAATAAATTATTTATTAAGAACTCAAGATGAGTTTTGGTTAGTTAATTATTCTAAAATAAATGGATTTGAATATAATTATATTATTAATATACAAGAATTATTAATTAATAATATACCAGGTTCTATAAATTTTAAAACAATCGCACCTATCTATTTTATTAATTACTATATACCTTATATTAAAAGTAGTATAAACGGTAATTATTATTTTTTATGTATTACTTGTGATGAAAAATATAAATATGATAATTATGTAATTAAATGGAATAATAAAATTCATTATATCCAATTAGTTTATTAATAACTGTTAACATATTGTTTATTTATTAAAATATAAGTATACATAAAATTTATAAATATATATATATATATGGTCGTTAAAAAACAATCTAAAAATCGTGTTAAAAGACATAGTAAAAGACGTAGTCGTAAATCTAGTTTAAAAGGCGGAAGACGTAGTTTAAAACTAAAAACTACAACAAGACGTGTTCGTAAAGGTTCTAAAAAAATATCTAAAAATAAACGTTTGAGAAAAATAAAAGGTGGTAACCCTTATACATCTTTAGGTCAAGTTCAAACTGCTTTAGATACAGCTGCAAATATAGATGCAGTATTAACAATTTTAAATGATAGAGATTCACGTAGATTAGCAACTGAAGATAAAACAAAAAATATGAATGATTTACATTTTACAGATGCTATCAGAGAAATTAATAGAATTAAATCAAATCCTGCCTTACCAGTTGATCCAATCCCAAATATATTAAATTTAAGAACAATTGTGACAAAACTTAAAGCACCTGCACTACCAGCACAACAAATAGTTAAAGTAAATCAAGATGATGTTGTTAATTTATCAAGTGCAAGAGGTTCTCGTCCACCACCACTTCCAGCGAAGAAAACATAATTAACCTTTGTGTTTATTATTCTATTAGTTTTATACTAAACTACTAGATTAATAATAACTTTTTATTATATATATTATATGACTACTCGTATATTAAAAAAATCTAGTAAAGTAAATCGTTCAAAAAAAATATCTAAAAATAATCATAAAAAAATATCTAAAAATAAAAGTTTAAAACGTAAATCAAAAGTTTCTAAACAATACAATAATAAATCTAATAAATTAAAAGGTGGTGTTAAAAGTGCTTCTAAACATAAATCAAAATCTCGTAAAACTTCTAAAAAATCTAATAAGGTTTCAATAAGATATCGTCAAAAAGGTGGAACTAAGCCATTTAAACAAAAACTAGACGAACTAGCTGCATTTATGAATACACCTGCACAACATATTCCTCATCCTATTCCTCCTGCACTATTTAGAGATTTGAAAGAAGCAATTGATAATCAAACATATGAAGATGGATTTTCATCATATATTAAAAATTGTCCTATACCAATTCCACAGTTAAGAAAAGATTTAGCTAAAAATATAGAAACCTTACAACAAATTTATGGTGGCTCTACACTTGCTAAAAGACAACATATTATTGATATTTTAAATATTACAGATTCTACTGCTTCTGCAGAAGCAGCAAGACTTAACATTCCACATATTAATAATATAGCTGGTTTAAGACAATTATTTGCACGCATGTTAGTATGGCATTATTCAACTGTAGATAAATCAACTCCACCACCAAAACCACCGCTTCCACCACCATAATAAATTTAAAATATATAGTATTTTATATGGTAAGTAAATCAATTAGTTCAAAACGCCATTGTTCTAAACGCCACGGTTCTAAACGCCACGGTTCTAAACGTGAAACTAGAAGTCATAAATGTTCTCATGTAAAATGTAATAAATTAAATGGTGGTTCACCATGTATTATGGCTAATTATACACAATTAATGAATAATGATCTTGCAAATCAATGCGATAATGAACATAAATATAATAGTTTTAAGACATTATTAGACCAATATTCACTTGAACTTAAGAATGCAAATGGGTGCAATTTCACTGACCAACAAATATCACAAGTAAAACAATCAATAGACCAATGTAATAAGAAGAAACCATTTGCATTATCTGGTCCATTACAATATCCAACTGGTGTAATAAGTAATCCAGTTTATGCAACTAAAAACAAATATTTACATAATCGTAAAAAATCAAAAAGAAGTTCTAAACTATCTGGTGGTGCTAGAAGACGTTCTGCCAAAAATCGTAAATAATTATGTTAATTAAATTGTATGATTATAAATTATTTTTTAACATAATATATTTATTTTTATATTTTAAGTATTTATATTTATATTTATCATTTTCAACCATAACTGATGTATCCATTTTTTTAAATGATGGATTTGATACATCATGAATATTAGAGAAGAAATATGTTTCAATTCCAGTTGGTTTATTTTGGTCATCAACTGAATATGATGTTTTTTGTGTATAATGATAACAAGATAAACCAAATAAATGTGATAAAGCAACCATTTCCCGAAAAGTAATTATATCTTCTGGTGTATTTAATACTTCTTTAGAATCAACACATACTGTTTGTGCTGTTTTTATATCTCCACTTTTTAATGATGTTTCACATTTATTTTTATTATAAACAAGTCTAACTGAAAATTTAGATTTATCAGTTGTATGTAATTTAGCACAATATAAAAATAAATCATTTATACCTATTGACCATTCTAAATTATCTTTTACTTTATGTTCTAAATGTAATATTTTTACACGTGGATGAGTAAATAAATAATTCATTGGTCTATCTTCTGTTGCTTTACCAGTGCTTTTTTTATTTAAAATTTGCGATACTTCTGTTAATGTACTAAATCTACCAACTATAAATTGATAAGATTCTTTTTCTATAGTTGAATCTGTTTCATCAAAATATACAGGTTTATCTGTTGCTAAATCTGGAGATTTTTTAAGTTGTTTTGAAACAGGTATATCATCATTAAATTGTATATTTTGGCATATTTCACTCATTCCATCAGGTGTATTTGATTTATATTTATTTAATAGTCCTTCAAGTATTTTTTTACTATCAGCTGTAATTACTGTTGAATCAGTTATTTGTTTTTTAATTGTTGATATAGTTGCTTCATCATCTGGTAGTTTCCCTTTTAAATGTTTTTTTAAATCTTTATCTTGTAGTCCTAAAAAAGTATATCTAAATTTTTTACCATTAAATAAATCCATATTATATATAATATTATATATAATATTATATATAATTGATTAATATGCTAATGAAGTATAACCATTAAATATTTTCAATAAATTATAACAATATGCAAAAATACGAATGTTTCCATTTTTAAAATAATTTAAATAATTTGCATTAGTATTGTTATATTTTCCAAGTGTTACTATTAAATCTTTTGAATTTACATAACCTAAATTAATTGTTCCAGATGGTTGAGTATCTGTTGGATGTAAAGCGAATGTATATACATTTACACCATCTGGTGGACTATTTGTGAAATAGTAATAGGGTTGTAAATAGTTATAAAAAAACCCATCTCTCTCTTGAAATCTATTTTTACCATTTAATTCAAATGATGATGATATTACAGGATTATCTGTTCTATTGATAAAGTTAGCATAATTGAATCTATCGATTATACTATATGTGTGGATATTTATAAAGTTTAACTGTTGAAGTGTTGTGCTACTATCTGCTTTAAATTCATCATTGGTTGTTGACATATCTTCATAAGTTATAGTATTTTGTGTTAATATTACATTATCAATAGTTGCTTTTGCTATCATTGAACCATTTATGTTCTCAGCAAATAATATAATTCCATTTACTTTATTTGCTAAACTATCAAATATAGTATTTCCTCCAGTAATTTTAGCTGGAACTTGTCCTATATTAACATATCCAGTTCCTAAATCAATGATTGGATTATTAGGGTCACTTGCATCTAGTCCAACACGTGTTATTAACCATACTAATTTTGCAAAATTATTACGTGCTTGTTCCCAATTATTATCACTCGCCCACACCATGAATTGGTTTCTCTCTAAATATTTATTTAATTGAACATACCAAACTAAGTATTTAGTAGGTTTATCAAATATTAAATTTATTTTTGTTGATGTAGATACAACAGTATCTGACATATCTTGAACTATTTCAATTAAATATTCATGATTATTATGTTCAAATAAACTCTTTTCTGTTGGTTCTAAATAAATATAATCTACTAATAAATAACCTGATGTAATTGTAGGTAACTCACTTGGTAATGTATCTCCATAATAATTAATTAATTCAGATGCATCTCTAAATTTAACAGTTACTTGAAAATTATCTTTAGTTGCACAAACTGGGAAAACAGAGGTGCTGTTTTTTGCTGTCCAAAATTCTAATGGAATAAATAATTGATAACCATCATGAGAATAATCTATATTTTTTAATGTACTAACATTACCAATCATTATATCATAGTTATCACTTTGACTTTTATCTTTATTCATTCTTTGATAAATATCTATCCAATCATTATGTTGAATATCAATATCACTTTGTCCAATGGTTATACGAATACTATCAATCATTGCATGTCCAATTCTATCAACATAGCCCCATTTATAAGTAGATGTTAATGGTTCTAGATTAACCACCAATACTAATCTAGATATTAAGTCACCTGATTTTTCTAAAGTAGCAGTAGTTGAGTTACCAAAACTAACTGAGCCACCATCAAATGCAATTTGAACTGTTTCTGATGAGAAATTAGTATATCTCAAGTAGTTTTTTTTAAATAAAGTTATTTCTGGGTTTCCAGTTAAGTACACATCTTGTGAACTTAAAGCTGCTAATTGTAATAAAGCTCCGCTCATTAGTATATAATATAAATATTTTTAATAAATTATGTTTAAATTAATTAAAAATTGATTAATATAAATGTTATTATTATAACATTTATATTAAATGCCTATAATCATAACTATAACATACAATGATCATAATCATGATTATAATGATAAAATTCTAAAAAATATATTTAATAATGATTATGAAATTTATTATAATGGACAAGTTCAAGGGAATCAAGATCATAAACTAATAACTTCTGTTGAAAATAATGATATATTTAAAATATATTATAGGAATGAAGTTAATAAACCATTTATATATTTAGGTGAAACTAATATTAGTAAAATTATCAAATATAGAAATGTTCCAATAAATACTATTGCTAATCCTAATGATAAATTATTAATCCAGCTAATTATTAGTAATATTATTAATATACCAATACCTGATAATAATTTTTATAGGGATAGAAAAACTATGTTTTTCTATCCTATCTATAAACACATTTACGAAAGTTAGAATTTAATGACCTATGGTCATTAAATACTAACTCGTAAATAATTTTTATGGTTCTGGTAAATATAAAAAGGATGTTTTTGTTCATGCTAATATTCCACTCAATTCTAATACTAATTTAGGTTTTTATAAAATATAATTATATTTATTTAGGTAATGGTGGTTTTGGTGGACCCAATGATAATTGGGTTACCCATGTTCTTAAAGCAAATACATCTTTCAATTTATAAGGCCCTTCCGCATTTGATTTTATAGCATCTAATATTGTTTGTCTAGTTGGTCCTGTTGAATTTTTTAAATCATTTAATATTCTTGCAATAGAAGCCCAGTTAGTAGATGGACAAAATTCATTTAATGAATTTGATTTCTCTGGATTACTTAATATATTTATTACTTCGCTTATATCACCCTTAGTTTTAGCAGCATCTAATTCTCTTCTTGTTTTTGTTGCGAGTTCACTTGGATTACCACCTTTCATACGAGAACGTCTTGTTTTACGAGTGGTTTTACTAGTAGTCTTATGTGTTTTACGAGTTGTTTTACGAGTTGTTTTACGTGTTGTTTTACGAGTTGTTTTACGTGTTGTTTTACGAGTTACAGCACCACCATGTTTTTTAGATGTTTTGTGAATATGAGTACCATGGATTTTACTAACATTTATTTTTTTAGATGTTTTTTTAACGAGTTTAGGCATATATATATATATATATATTATATATATTAAAATATATATTCCAAATTTACATTACCTGCGTTGATTTTTATTATATTATAACTTGATGCAAATATTCCAATGAATTCTAACACACATTTAGGATTTTATTTAATTTTAAATTTAATTTAAAATTGATATTATATCTATTATAATTATATATGCCACGTTTAATACGTAAAGCATCTAAGAAAGCAAGTAGAAAAACATCTAAACATTTAAAAGGTCGTAAAGTATCTAAGATTGCTCGTCGTACAACATCTAAGAAAGCAGGTCGTAAATTATCACATAAAAAACAATCTAAAAATTTAAAAAGTCGTAATTTAAGAAAAACTAGTAAAAAATATATAAAAAAACATACAGGAGGAGGTTATTGCACAGAACCAAATTCTCCAGCAGAAATAAAAGCAATATGTAATAAATTAGGTGTTGCAAATACAGCTGAACAATTTTTAGCAGCATTTAAAGAAGTTAAAAATATACTCAAATCTAAATTAGTTCGCCCTGGAGAAAAGAGACCAGATGATGAAGAAAGCACAACACTAAACAGAGCAGAAGAAACCATGACATATTATTTAACTGATTCTAAAGCTGTTGTTAACAAAGGAAATATTGCAACATTAATGAAAGCATTTGAAGATAGAACAAATCCTTACTATGTAACAAATGTATTTGATTTACGTAATTATTTTGTGAGAATATTAACTAAATTAAAAGCAGCGTCATAAATATTAAAATTTATATGCCAAATCTACATTCCCAGCTTTTATTTTCAATACATTATAACTTGATGCAAATATATGAATATATCCATTTTCATAAGTTGTTATATTCATAACTGCTGATTTTAAGTGTCTAAAATTAATAAAACCAGATGGTTCTAATTCATTTGGATATAAACAAAATGAATATGTATTAATTCCGATATCTGGATAGGATTGATTATGTTGATAGGGTTGAACATAATTAAAATATCTAAAATCACGAGCACCTGATGAAAACACATCTTTAGTATTAAATTTAAATTGAACTTTTTGAACCATACTATTGTTCAAAGAACTATTATTAGTTGAACTATTAGTTAAATCAGTGAATTTATCTCCAGTTCTTTTAGTATTATATACAATCCATTGTAATTCTTTGCATGGTAAATTAAATGGTAATCTAATTGTTTTAGTTCCTGTTACAACTAGATTTCTTTCTAAATGTTGAGTAACGTCGATTAAATATTCTAATTCATGTTGCACAAATAATCTATTTTCTGATGTTTCTAAAAAAATATAATCACCCCATAAACTAACATTACTTATATCACCTGATGGAACTAATCCATTTTGTATACAATTTTCTTTCTTCTCAAAAAAGAATTTTAATGTTATATCTTGATTATTTCTAATTGCATTTAACGGTAAAGATAAACCTATATGTTTACTAAAAAAGAATGGAATTGGTATTATTAATTTATGTGGTACATTACAAGGTAATCCATCTGAAAAACCATCATTAGTTGTATTACCAACCATTTTATTTAATATTTGTTTCATATCATTGTTATGAGTTAATTCAGCCCAAATATGTAACCATACACCATATATTCTATCAATTAATTTTTTACCAATATATAGTTCTACACGATTTATTAAATTAAATCCAACACGATTGGTCCAATAACCATCACTATTTATATCATA
>JACCDO010045813.1_pt1 | contig 11629 bp, 8 predicted proteins | sample 7446101 | NCBI WGS metagenome assembly JACCDO01 (sample SAMN15323440, study PRJNA562643) | freshwater metagenome | isolation source: river surface water | place: USA:Blue River Watershed | collected 2017-08-16
AAGAAAAAATATTTGATTGGACTATTAAAATACATAATAATGTTAATTCTTCTAATGGTAAAAAAATATGGATGATTGATGAAGCTAAGAATTTTTATAAAAAAAAAATATTTGATCCCCAAATTATTAAATTAATGATTTTAGAATATGTAAAATATAATTTTAAAAAAGGTCCCGAAAAGACTGAAGCTCTTTTTAAAATGTTAAACAATTTATATCATATCTATCCTATCATTGAAAAAAGAGAAAAACTTTTAAATATGAATATACCCCTAAACAGAGAAAGAATGCGAGAATGGTTAGTCACATCTTTAAAAATTATATGTGAAAAATAATATTTTTTTTAATTAAATTAATAATATAATATAATAGAGATTATTATATTATGAAAGAAGAGATCATAAAATATTCTAACAAATTAAATATGATTAATAATTTTATAAATAAAAAAAAATATAAAAATTATAAAATTATGTATCATTTAACTAGTAAAAAAAATGCATTATCTATACTTAAAAATAATTTTAATATTAAACTTTCAAAAGCACGTGCTTTTGGTAAAGGTATAAATTTAACTAATAGTATTGATCATCTTAAATATTATTATTCTAAAAATAAATATAATACAGTTATTGTTTGTTTAGTAAAATATAATAAATTAAAATATAACCCTCCTTATACTTGGAAAAAATCAGAATTAAATAAAGAAAAAGATTATTTAAACAAACATCAACACTCTAAACCAACTCATTATTTAACTCCAAAAGGTTATCAAGGTATGTATTGGAATAACATCTTTGTTCTATCTAATAAAAAATATGTCTTTCCTCTTTTTGTTGAAAAAATTAAATTTTAAGCGTTGTTAACACAACGCTATGTGGATACCTCATTCGGTATCCACTGTATTGTGAAAATCTGATTATTCATATCCACTTTTTATATATAAACTTTTATTCAATATGGCATAACTATTTTTATATTTAACCTTTTATGAAATTAACAGTTATTCACCCGCGGCGGCCGCGACAACTATCATTAGCAACCTTACCATAATAGTATGATTAATGTTGTTATATTAATAATTTGTTATTAAATATAATAATAATTTTTTAAATAATAATTTTTATAAGTTTTATATAAAAATAAATTTAATAAAGTAAAAAATAGAAATGATAGTATATTGTTTTTTGACATATAATAATATAATTCGATTTGATATTTGGAATCAATATTTTCAAAATCAATCCGGTTTTAAAGTATTCATTCATGCTAAAGATCCTCAATCAATAAATACTCGTTTTTATTCTTTCCCCATTCATATAATTCAAAATCCCGTTTTTACTAAATCCAAATCAGATATAAGTATTGTTGAAGCCACTTTAAAATTATTTTCAGATGCTTTTCATCAAACTCCTGATGCCACTCATTTTGTCTTTTTAACTCAAAGTTGTATACCACTTTATTCTTTTAACAAACATTCTAAACTTATATCCAACTTAGACAAGTCCATTCTATCATGTATTAAAGATAACAAAAAAGAAAGATACTTTTCTCTTTCACCCTTTTTAAAATCCAAAATACATTATCAACACTTCTTTAAACAACAACCCAATATGATACTTATTAAAGATGATATACATTGGTTATTAAATAATAATTTTATTCAGGATTTTAAATTTATGGAATGTCCCGATGAACATTATTTTATAAATATTATCTTAAATATTTATAAAAAAGAGATCATCTTACAACAAATTAATTTTTGTAATCCCGATCTTAAAAAAACTCAAGCTATCAACTTCTCCATTATTAACTCCAATTTTATTGACCAAATCCGCTCTAATGGTTTTCTTTTTATGCGTAAAGTCTTACCTAACTCCCAAATTGATATCCAAAAACTTATTGATTTATAATTTACATTAATAAATATTTTCTTACTGGATCATTTATATCATCTGATAACTTACATACTGCAAATCCTATATTAGCTGGATGATCATTTCTTAATCTATTAATATAATCTAATGATTGAACCATATATGAAAACTCCCAATTAATTATTGTCACAACTCTCTCTATTGGAATATTATTTCGAATTGAATAATTATAAGCATATGTTGCAAAATATACCTCTTCACATGCATAATAACCATGTGATGAATGAATTAATTGTGTTAAATCTTCAACTATCATTTTAGCTAAATCTAATGGCCAAACTTGACCCGAAAATTGACATCCAAAATAATGTGTAAACTTTCTATCTCTCACCAAATCATGAAAATCATGATCAAAATCAGATCCTTTATACTGCCATGGACCCATAGCATTATTATTTACTAAATATTCTGCTATTCTTCCCGTTAATTCAACCGGCATTGGAGATAAATGCATTTGATTCTTTGTTGGATTAAAAACTGTTTCATGGGATTCACAGAAAATACGTGGAGTTTTTGGTACTTCCATCTCTCTAAAAAAAGCTGATCCTGATGATAAAGTCATTACATTAATTGATTCGGTGTGTTCTAATGCCCATTTTAATGTATATACTGCTGCCATAGCTAATGATCGTTGATATCTTTCTGTATTTAATGGATTTCTATTTAACCAAACCCATTCTGGTAAATCATTTTCATTTATATCTTCTGATCCATTATAATGAATAAAAAACATAAAATCACCCTTTAAATATTTCATTAAATTCTTAATCATATATAAAACCATATTCTTATTTTGATGAATTAATGCCACAACTATTAAATCTGTTTTAGATTTAGGTAAAGTATTTCTATATGTTATTGTCATTCTTTATGTCACTTATAATTTGTTTATAATTTATTTTTATTATAAAAACGTATTGTTTTTATAATATTTATTTAAAAAAAAGTTTATTGTATTTATATTTTGTTTATGCATCAACCTGAAAAGCACCAACCTCTTCATCTAATCTATCTATCTCATTCTCTTCTTCCTCTTCACCTAATATATCTTTCATTAAATTATGTTCATCCTCTTCATCAACTGTCTCCACATTTACACTATTTGTTATATCAAATATTGGTTTAATATCCAATTTCTTCAATTTAACTCTTTCTGGTACCGATGTATCATTTGTCGTTTCAACTATCTCAACCACTTCTTCACTCTCCTCATATTCAACTTTAACTTCCTCCACTTTAACAACTTCCTGTTTCTTTGTTCCCAATTTTGTTAACCAATCTGTTATTGAATGATTTCCCTTTCTCGCATTTGTATTCTTTCTCACTATATCAGCTATAATCGATTCTGGTTTATCCATTACTAATGCAAATATCTGAAAAACTGGGACCTGGATCTGATGTTCCAAATAATATGTATAATCTATCTTCAACTTATTCTCAACTGCATATTGAGGATTCTCTATTATATCACCCTGCAAAATCTTATGTGTCAATGGTTTCTTACACTTATCCATATGTACAACCTTCTCCTTATCCGTTCTCTTTAAATGTTTCTCAAAACACTTTTTACAATAACTTGCTGTACATGTATTACACTTCTTCAATGGTGTTGGTGCTATACACTTACAAAAACGACATGTTTGAATACATTTATCTTTATGTCTCACTAAATGAGTTGCACATAATATACGACAACATGTATTACATTTACAATTCTCTGGATTCACATTCTTTTCACATATATAACATTTTAAGTTTATACTCTCTATATAACAATATGGGATTCTATCATTAGATTGAGGTTTATTACCTGGATCTCTTTCTCCCATTCTATCTGCTAATACTTTATGTGCTATTTGATTTGGATTCGCATATTCAGCTTTTAATGTTTTACTAATAACTAATTGTGTTATATCAACTTTACCTTTTAATAAATTATCAATTGAATCTCTAAAATACTTCTTAGCTAATTCAACATTTCTCTGATTTAAAATAATATCTAATACTCCCCAATATATAGTCTTTACAACTGGTGCATTATCACGTCTCTTTAAAACTATACCCATATACTTTGGTTTATAATCATCTGGATCATGTTCATACAAATTTCCAAAATATCTCTTCTTTGAAAATATACAAAATGGCCATAATGTCTTCTCATACTCTATATTCTGCGGTTTCTTATTCCTCGAATTTATATTCGCTGCTGCTGCTTCACCCATCTCAAATGATGCTTCCAACATCTCCCTCTCTGTAAATTCTTTACCTGGATTCATCATCTTTATATGATCCACAAAATTTATAAATACACTGTCCGTGTTCTTTACTATCATCTGTCCCACACCTGCTTGAAAAGTACCATCTGTTGTTTCTATATCATAAACATACTCATTATAATCAACTGATTCTAATTCATCTATACTTATTATCTTATTTTCATCTTTGATATTATAAAATAAGTTCTTTGAATAACTCATCTGCAAAATATCCTTATTTTCTGTCTTCTCAAAATTAACAAAATATCCATCTCTTCTTAACAACATATACTCTCTTTGAATCTCCTCTTTTGAATCCTTTCTTAAATCATATAATTTTGTTGTCATTTTATCATTTAAACCATCAAATTCAAAATTATATTCATATGGATAATAATGTCTTAATTTCATACCAACATTAACATCCTTTGGTTTTAATTTGTTCAAATTCTCATCTAACAATGAATGATCTTCTGTCACATCAACACAACCCGTATGTGTTAATACTCTATACATCTTCTTCTGTGTCTTATGTCTTATAACTCTATTTATATCCGCCCATCCACTTGATGTCCAAATTTGTGCATTAAATGTTGTCTGTTGTTTATCCCGTCTATTTGTATCATATGGTTTAAACTCTTCATATGCTATCCACTCATTATTTAAATCCTTAATATTTTTTACAAATATCTCATTTTCACTATTCTTTAATAATAATGGAGTATCACCTGATACACTATCACCATATACAAGTTTTGATCCCGGGAAAGATGCTAATGTAAAATCACGTGCTCGAACAACCATATTTCTTCCAGTGGCTGTTGTACAAGCTGCTAATTCTTTATAACAAATTGGTGATGTTTTAGCACCAACTTGACCATATAATGAATTACATGTGACTTTATAAGCTAATTGTAAAGATTCTAAAACCGATAATTGGAATTTATTATATGTCTTCCTTTTTGACTCTATATCTTCCTTATTTATAACCACCTTACCCTTTACCACATTTGATATCTCTATTGTTGGACAATCATCACCGGCATCTTTTGGTATACCTTCATATGTTTTACCATCTTTCATAATAAATGTTGTATATTTCATTTTAGTACGAGTATCTTTACGAGCTTTTAATAATTTGTTTAAAATACGTGGTAAAACGGATTTTTCCATTGAATCAGATTCAGCAAATCTACATACTTTATAACCAACTTTTCGTTTTTCTTTATCAACACCTTCAAAAACATCATATTCTATATCTATATAATGATATCCAGGTAAATTAAAATATTCATATACAATTGTATCTTTAATCATCTCATAATCACTCTTATCATTTCCTGAACAACCTGGTTTTATTCTAAATTCTTGATAACCTAAAATACTATCATGTGATATATTCTCAGCTATCATTGAAGATGGATATAAAGAGTTATAATCCATTACAACAACTGGATCAAAATAAATACCTGGTTTAGGTGTAAATACAATAGCACCTTCATATGAACTATCATCTCTGTCTTTATCTGTTAATTCACGAATTAAGAATTCTTCTGCTCTGCAGAACTTTGCCACTAATGAAAAAATCTTAATACCCTGACCTCTTAAAAATATAAATGAAAATGGTACAACACATACATTCGCCATACCCAAATTATTTGTTATCACTTCCAAATTATCAATTAAATTATTTACTAATTGACAATCTTTTATACAATATATAGCTATCTCCTGAATCTTTTCCGGTGTACCTATTCTAAAATTAGCAAATAACTGGTTTGGTGTCAAATCCTCTTTGTTCTGTTTTAATATCTCCTGTGATACATTATCCAACTTATATGAATCCATCTTTGTCTCTCTTTGTAAATATTTTAATAAATCTATTTGTACAACACCCTCTATATCTATAAACTTCAAATGATTATCACCCATTGCTGATGATGATAAATTCTGTTCTGTTAATTTTACATTTCTATCTTCACCATCCTTATCTTTATAAATATTCTGTGGTTTAATTCTTTGAAGCATATAATATAATTGATTATGAAAAGGTACCGATGGACGACCATCATTTGTATATCCCTTCTCAGCTCTTCTATATATAAACTCCCAATCAAAACCCCAAATATTATATCCCGTTATCACATCTGCATCTAAATTTGCCATAAATCTTGCCCATCCTAATATTAAATCCCGTTCTGTATTATAACATTCAACTATTGCACCCTCTATTGGTAAACAATCATTTAATGTTGCTATATATTTACATTTACATTCACTTGATCCATATTCATATACTGTTGTACCTATTTGAATAACACGATCATATGGTCTATCATATTTTGGAAAAGAACCATCTTCTGAACAACATTCTATATCAAATGATGCCGTTAATATCTTTGCTATCTCATCACATTCATATTTTTCACAACACTGAAAATGTGTTGATATATCCATTTGACATCTTGTCACCTTATTTTTACCCGTATTCCAATTATATGTTCCACCCTTTATTATTATCCAACCTGCTGGATCCAAATTCTTTACATGAAAAAATCTTAATAATGATGTCACCTTAATCTCATACAATTTATCCGACATATCTAACTCCAAATTCATATTCAATCTTGTACTTTTTAATATTATGGTCTTCTCCTTTAATACCCTCAAATATGAATAATATGAAGCCTGATTCTTAAACTTAAATAAACCATACTTAAATAATTCATTGTTTGTAAAACCATAAAACTCCTTCTTCATTATTATCTCTGATCCTATTAAACCATTTCTATTATAATCCTCAACCATACCCTTCACTGTATTTAAGAAAAAATTAAAATGAACTTGTTCCCATTCTTGTGGTATCTTAAAATAAAAGAATGGCTCAAAACCATGAATATGTACACATACCGAATTACCCGTATTTGTCACTCCATATACCTTTATTAACAATTTCTTATTATTCTTATATTTCTTCTTTTTGTATTTTCCCTCCTCATCATCCATATCTTCTTCTTCCTCTTCATCACCAAAATCTTCTTCTTCCTCATCTTCACCATTCACCTGTTCTTCATCATTTATATCACATGTCTTCCAATCTATACTTTGAAAGATAATATCACTTTGTCCCGCTATGAAATCTGATGGTATTGGACCTCTTAAACTCATTATTTTTAATGTTCCTTTTATTATCTATTTATTCTTTTTTATATCCATTTTTGATTAAAAATCATTTTTTTTTTCATTTTTAAAGAAATAAAATTGAACTTAAAAAAAAATGATTAATAAAAGGATAAGAACTAAAAAAAGAATATAGGTTAAAAATAAAAACAAACGTAAATGAGTGAAAATCTGAATGTATGTGGTTTGAGTGGATTAAACAACAGGGGAAATACCTGTTTTATGAACACGGCTTTACAAATATTGAGTAATACGATACCATTAACGAATTATATAATGAATGGTGAATATATGAATCCATTGAGGGATCCTGAACGTATAAATTATATTCAAACGAATTTAGTAAAGGAGTTTGATATAACGAAGACGTATATAAATTTAGTAAGGGCATTATGGTCGGGTAATGAACCATTAGATCCAAGATCTTTTCATAAGGCATTACAAACATATAAGGCTCAATTTGCAGGATATCAACAACAGGATGCAGAGGAGGCATTAATAACAATAATGGATTCGATACATGAGGTATTAAAGTATAAAGTTGATATAAATATAACGGGAAATATAGAGAATAATGTTGATACATTAATGAGGGAGGCTTATTTAAATTGGAAGAATACTAATGAGAAGGGTTATTCGATCATAACAAAGACATTTACAGGTCAAACGATGGAACAGATAATAAGTAAGGATCAGAGTGATATGGATACGGAGTTATCAAGAAAATATGATAATTTTAATATATTAAATATTCCGATAAATGGAAATACACTATATGATTGTTTTAAGCATTATTTTAATGTGGAAGAATTGCAAGATTTGTATCATCATGAGAAGACGGATAGAAAAGTAAAAGTTGGAAAATCGATTAAATTGATGTTATTACCAAAGTATTTGGTTGTATGTTTAAAGAGATTTGATAATTCGACGGGTATGATTAGAAAGAATACAACAATGGTATCTTTTCCAATTGAAAACTTAGATTTACATAATCATACATTGGGATATGATAAATATGATGCAAAGTATAGATTAAGGAGTATAGGATGTCATATAGGTTCATATAGTGGAGGACATTATTATGCGATAGTAAGACATAGAAATGGAAACTGGTATGAATATAATGATACAAATTGTACACCATATAATATAAAGAGTGAAGTTCCTATGTTACAATCAAAGGCTTATATATTAGTATATGAGAAGAAGGAGAGTAGATAAAGAATAAATATTGTATTTAAATTTTTTTTTCTATAAAAATTATTATTTTGTTGAAAAAATAATAATGAATAATATATTTTATATTTATAATAAATAGAAGAAAAATGAATATTGGATCAAATAATAAGAATTCAATTATAAAAAGATTTAAAAATCTAACTTCATCAAATACAAATTCATCTGAATCTATCGATTATACAGCAATAATTAAATTATTTGTTTTAATAGTATTTGTGACTTTATTAATATATGTTATTATCTGTTTATATCAATATTATAATACAGAATGTGGTGCAGGTTCAGAGAAGAGATCATTTTTAGAATATTTAACAGATTTAAAGAATCGTGAAATATGTATTATAAATAAACAAGCTGTTAAGGATTTAACCTTATCAGATATTCAACTTCCAACACAAAAAGAAGAAGTTTTCCATATAACAAATCAAGATTATACATATGATCAAGCCAAATGTAAGTGTGAATCATATGGTGGAAAATTAGCAACCAAAGACCAAATAATTGATGCTTATAATAAGGGTGCAAGTTGGTGTTCATATGGCTGGACAAATGGTCAATTTGCATATTATCCGGTTCAACAATGTGAATATGATCAAATAGAGGAGAATAATAAGGGAAAACCAGAGAATGAAAAGAAGTATTGTGGTAAACCGGGTATTAATGGTGGATTCTTTGCCAATCCATATATAAAATTTGGTGTTAATTGTTATGGTGTTAAACCAAAGGGTGAATCACATATACCAAAGAAACCATATTGTCCACCAATGAATTTCTGTAAATTAGAACAGAATTTCCAAGCATCACATAAATTAGATACTGATGTTATAGCTCCATTTGCTGAGGGTAAATGGAGTCAAAATTAATTATAATTAAATATATTTTTAAGTAAAAATTATATAAATATAAGTTTATATATTTATTCATTAAATAATTCGTGTCTCTTTTTTAAATTTGAATTATTAACAGGACTTTGAATGATTCTTTTTCGATCATTAAAATTATTTTTACAAATAATCGTTGTTGTAAATTCAATTTGATTAGAATTATTTTGATTAAAAGAATTAAAATAATATTTGTATATTCTAAAAAAACAATTACATAATTTGGCTAATGAAGCTTGATTATTATGTAATTCATCTCTAGTTTCCCATCTTTTAAATTGAGCCCAAGTTCCTATAAAGGCTAATAAAGATCCTATATATACTTGTCTTTCAGTAAAATTATTTGTATTCATTTGTTTATATAACTTTTTAAAATATATAATAAATTTAATGGTATCAGATCCAGGTGTTAATATATCAAAACAACGATTGTTATTTAATACAGGTTCATTACTTTGATTAAAATAACCTAAAGCTTGATGAAATTCATTTATTATATCAATCTCTCTATTTGGAAATACAAATTGTTCATCACCATTAATATAATTACTTAAAAATATTATTATGTAAAATAATTCTTGAATAGGTATATTACCATAATTATCGGGTACACGTTGTTCATGTGGTTTAGTCATATCACTAATACGACCATATACATCGATAAATGATACAGATCTTCTTAAAATAGCTAAATTGAAGTTATTTTCCCATAATTCATTAATATTTAGATTGATATATTTATCATCAATAGACTGGTTGTTATTAATAATATTCATAAAATCATTTATTTTGTCTTGACCGTAAAAATCTTTTAAATAAATAAAAGCTCTATCGTAAACCAATTTGTATAGATTTTTTTGAATAAAATTTAATTCAACTTGCATAATGGATAATTTAATCAATAATTTTAGATATAATAATAGAATAATAATAGTAAAGATATTCTTTTTTCATTTTTTTTATAAGGTGTTGATTAAAAATCAACGGGGGTCTTGAAAATAAATTTTAATTAATATTAATATAACACTTTAAATAATTTAAAACACGTTTTAGGAAAATGACCCTATAAAAAAGAGAATAGAAGTATAAAACTTACTTAAAAAGATCGCGAGATCTTTTCACATTAGAGTTATTTCTTCTATAATTCGAATTGTTTGAATTGTTCGAATTATTAGTATTGTTGGTGGTTGATAACAAACCATCTATATGACTGTGATACAGTTTGTGAAATGCGTTAGAAATTTTAGTAATAGAAGGCTTATCGCTTTCATCACCACCGGATTCTTGGTGTCTCCACAACATAAATTGTGAAAAAACCAATATACTGAACATTAAGATACTTGGAGAAAAATTATTATTCTTTAAGAATCTTACATATCTAACAAATCGGTAAGTAATAGACCAAGGAGATAAATTTAATATTTTTTCTCCATCGCGTGTATTATACCTAAAAGCTGGATGTAATTCTCGTTGTGATGAACGGAAGATATCCTCCCATTCTCTAAAATTATCAAAAACATCTGCAAAATGCAAAATAACCGCTAGTAATTGATTAAATCTCATCATACCACGATCGTTTTTGTAAATCTTGTTTGTATTACTATCAATCTCTAATGAAGGTTGAATATCTGTACCATCAATATTTAAAAACTCAAAACAACGTGTATCTCCATTATATTCTTCAATTAGATCGAAGTTCAATGAATCAGCACTAAAAAATTCGGAAATACGAAGTTCATCGATCTCTGGATTATTTTGTGCTTCGTTGATAAAGTCAATAAAACGTTGAAAGCTTTCTAAATAATCTTTTTTTATTGGATCATTTTCATCTGTACCGAAAGAATTTAAAAAACATGTTTTAAACCAATCAATGGATAATAAAAATGCTTGATTACAATTATTTTCAAAGGGGCTTTGTTGTGAATTAGTGAAACTCATTTTTAAAGTGTTTAGCAAAATAATATGAAAAATATGTAAATGCTAATTGATTTATAATATAGAAAATAAAAATTTGATATATTTTGCCGTCATTTTTTTTTTATAAAAAATATACGTTTATTATATAAATTTTTACGATATTATAAAGTTTTATCATTAAATTAAAAAAAAATAAATGTATTATTAAAAACAAAAATAT